>Ga0272446_1000413_pt1 | contig 67787 bp, 56 predicted proteins | sample YNPCB0061_FD_194587 | JGI IMG/M metagenome (GOLD analysis project Ga0272446, IMG submission 194587) | Hot spring microbial mat communities from Yellowstone National Park, WY, United States - YNP-CB-006-1 | ecosystem: Environmental > Aquatic > Thermal springs > Hot (42-90C) > Sediment | place...
GCGGCCAGATCGCCGCAGGTCGAATCGGGCTGGGTCAGACCGAAGCGCACGCCCTTGAGCCGCTCCACGGAGAGGCCGCGCTCGGCAAGGGCGATCAGGGAGCACGTGTAGGAGGTTGCGCCGTCGGTGTCCCGGAAACAGCACAGGGGCCTTGTGGCGGGGTGGTCGCGGGTGAGGATGACCAAGGGCAGGGGCCCGAGGCCGGTGAGATCGGTGCCGCCGTCGCGAAACGGGTGCACGCTCGCCTCGTTGCTGGCCAGATGCACCCACCGGATCTCAAAGCCGGTCTGCTCCTGGATGTCGTCGACGAGACCGGCAAACTGCTCGTGAACGATGCGCGGGTCCTCGAGGGGCAGGGGGGCGAACCGGATGGTCCGCCCCGCGAGGGTGGCGGAGCTGCCGAGCACCGGCGTGGCCGCCAGTAGCAGCGTCAGCGCCACACCCACCGCCGGCCGATGGGCCGGACCGGACGCCGCCCAGTGGTACCCTGCGGAGGTCAGGTGGGCTGCGCATGCGGCGGCCTGCCTCGGCTTGGTTATTCGCGGCACTATCCGCACGTCACTGATCCGCTGGTGAGCCGGCGTCGGCCTCAGCGATTGCGCTCAGGTGATGACATCGGGCGCGGCCCTCCCAGTGCGGCGCTCGATCTGCGCGAGCTCCCGAGCAATCAGGATAAGGGGGCTCATGACCTCCTGGGTGTCGCGGCCTTGCTTGGCGGGGTCAGGCTCATAGAGCTCCAGATAGACGCGCAAGGTCGCGCCCTGGGTCCCGGTTCCAGACAGGCGAAAGACGATGCGTGACCCTCCCTCGAAGCCGATCCGCACCCCTTGGTGCTCGGAGCGGCTGCCGTCGATGGGGTCCGTATAGGCAAAGTCGTCGGCGTAGGCAACGTGCTGTCCGCCGAGGCTCTGTCCAGGCAGGCTCGGCAGCAGGATGCGCAGGTGGTCCATGAGCCCCTCCGCGGCGGCGCTGTCCACGGCCTCGTAGTCGTGGCGGGTGTAGTAGTTGCGTCCGAAGCGCCGCCAGTGCTCGCGCACGATCTCCGCCACCGACTGGCGGCGCACGGCGATCAGGTTCAGCCAGAAGAGGACGGCCCAGAGCCCGTCCTTCTCCCGGACGTGGTCGGAGCCCGTGCCGAAGCTCTCCTCGCCGCACAGGGTGATGCGTCGAGCATCGAGCAGGTTGCCGAAGAACTTCCAGCCTGTCGGGGTCTCGAAGCACTCCACCCCCAGATGCTCGGCCACGCGGTCCGCCGCCTGGCTGGTCGGCATGGAGCGCGCCACGCCGCTGATGCCGGCCTGGTAGCCGGGGACCAGGTGGGCGTTGGCCGCCAGCACCGCCAGGCTGTCGCTCGGGGTGACGAAGAAGCCCTTGCCGAGGATCATGTTCCGGTCGCCGTCGCCGTCGGAGGCGGCGCCGAAGTCCAGGGCATCCGGGCCCTGGGTCATGGCCACCAGCTCCCGGGCGTGGGCCAGATTGGGGTCCGGGTGGCCGCCGCCGAAGTCCGGCAGGGGGATGCCGTTCATCACGGTGCCGGCCTCGGCGCCCAGACGTCGCTCCAGGATCTCCTGGGCATAGGGTCCGGTCACCGCGTGCATGGCGTCGAAGCGCATGCGGAACTGGCCGCTGTTGAAGAGCTGGTGGATGGCGTTGAAGTCGAACAGGGCTTGCATCAGCGCCGCATAATCGGCCACCGGGTCGATGACCTCCACGGTCATGCCGCCGAGGCGGGTGCCGCCGTCCCGGTCAAGGTCGAGGTCCGGCGCCGTCAGGATCAGATAGCGGTCGATGGTCTGGGTGCGGGCATACATGGCCTCGGTCATGGTCTCGGACGCGGGCCCGCCCGCCGCGCCGTTGAACTTGATGCCGAAGTCCTCGTCCGGTCCGCCGGGGTTGTGGCTGGCGGACAGGATGATGCCGCCCTGGGCCTTGTGCTTGCGGATGATGCAGGAAGCCGCTGGGGTGGACAGGATGCCGCCGCGGCCCACCAGGGCCTTGGCGACGCCATTGGCGGCGGCCATGCGCAGGATGACCTGGATCGCCTCCCGGTTGTAGTAGCGGCCGTCTCCGCCGATCACCAGGGTGCCGCCCTTGAGCTCAGGGCGGGTGTCGAAGATGGCCTGGACGAAATTTTCGAGATAGTGCGGCTGCTGGAAGACCTTGACCTTCTTGCGCAGGCCCGAGGTGCCTGGACGCTGACCGGGGAATGGCTGGGTGGGGACGACGCTCGGATCCATCTCGAAAAGCCCTTGATTCAGGTTGAGGTAGCCTACATTCTGCCACGCGCCCGAAAGGCCCGTGGCCCGTGGGGCATTTTAGCCCCGCCAAGCCCTTATCCATGACGACTTTTTGCCACCCCAAGAGGGGATTCCGCCATGACTGTTGACGCACACAAAGAGACCCTCGAGTTCAGGGCCGAGGTGAGCCAGGTCCTCGACCTGGTGATCCGCTCGCTCTATTCGAACAAGGAGATCTTTCTGCGGGAGCTCATCTCGAACGCCTCCGACGCCGCGGAGAAACTGCGCTTCGAGGCCCTGACCGATGAGGGGCTGTACGAGAGCGACGGTGATCTGCGCATCCGCATCGAGGTGGACAAGGACGCCGGGACCATCACCGTGACCGACAACGGCATCGGCATGAGCCGGCAGGAGGTCACCGAGACCATCGGCAGCATCGCCAGCTCCGGCACCCGCCGCTTCCTGGAGAGCCTCACCGGGGATCAAGCGAAAGACAGCCGGCTGATCGGTCAGTTCGGGGTGGGGTTTTACTCCGCCTTCATCGTCGCCGACCGCGTCACCCTCAGCTCGCGCCGTGCCGGGCTGACGCCGGAGCACGGGGTCCGCTGGGAGTCCGACGGGCGGGGCTCCTACACCCTGGAGACCGTCGAGCGGCCCCAGCGCGGCACCGCTGTGACCCTGCACCTCAAAGAGGATGAGAAGGAGCTCTTGGAGCCCTGGCGGCTGCGCTCCATCATCGCCAAGTTCTCCGATCACATCGCCATCCCGGTGGAGATGCGCAAGGAGCACTACGGGGAGGAGAAGGAGCGGCCCGCTGGTTCGGATCAGGCGCCAGAGTGGGAGCAGGTCAACCGCGGTACGGCCCTGTGGATGCGCAACAAGGCCGAGATCACCGAGGCCGAGTACCACGAGTTCTACAAGCACGTCTCCCACGACTTCGAGGAGCCGCTCGCCTATGTCCACAACCGGGTCGAGGGGGCGAGCGAGTACACCAGCCTGCTGTTCATCCCCAAGCGCGCGCCCTGGGACCTGTGGGACCGGGACCAGAAGCACGGGGTCAAGCTGTTCGTGCGGCGGGTCTTCATCATGGACGAGGCCGACCGGCTGATGCCCCACTACCTGAGGTTCGTCAAGGGCGTGGTGGACTCGGATGACCTGCCGCTCAATGTCTCCCGCGAGATCCTCCAGCACAACCGCAAGATCGACGCCATCCGCCAGGCCAACACCAAGCGCGTGCTCGGCCTCTTGGAGGGGCTGGCGAAGGACGAGCCCGAGAAGTACAAGGCGTTTTGGTCGGCCTTCGGCAAGGTCATCAAGGAGGGACCGGCGGAGGACATCGCCAACCGCGAGCGCCTCGCTGCCCTGATGCGCTTCTCCACCACGGCTGCCGAGGGCGAGGCCCAGACCGAGACGCTCGACGGTTACATCGAGCGCATGAAGGAGGGCCAGGACAAGATCTATTACATCACCGCCGATAGCCCTGCCGCGGCGCGTCACAGCCCACACCTGGAGGTGTTCCGCAAGAAGGGTGTGGAGGTCCTGCTGCTGTCCGACCGGGTCGACGAGTGGTTGGTCTCGCATCTCACCGAGTACAAGGGCAAGCACCTCCAGTCAGTGACCAAGGGCGACCTGGACCTGGGGGCCCTGGCGGATCAGGAGGAGAAGGCCGCAAAGGAGAAGGCCGCCGAGGCGCACGCGCCGCTGTTGACCAGGCTCAAGACCACCCTGGGCGAGCGGGTCAATGAGGTCAAAGTGAGCACCCGCCTGGTGGACTCGCCGGCCTGCCTGGTGGTGGGCGCCTACGACATGAGCGCAAACCTGGCGCGCGTGCTCAAGGCCGTCGGACAGGATGCACCCATGACCAAACCGACCCTGGAGGTCAATCTGGACCACCCCCTGGTGAAGCGGCTGGAGGCGGAGGGCGACACGGCACGCTTCGAGGACCTGGCCCTGATCCTGTTCGATCAGGCACAGCTCGCCGAGGGGGGGCAGCTCGACGACCCGGCGGCCTTCGTCGGTCGGCTCAATAAGCTGATGCTGGGGATGATGCTCGCTGGGGGTTGAGGGACGACGGGGGCCGCCGCGGCTGGGACGCGGCGGCCCGATAAGCCCAGGCGATTGCCTCATGCAAACTGTGAAATAGCTCCGGCCCGGCACCTGTGTCAGACTCCCCGGCTGTTCCTATAACCAGACAGGGGAGACTGCTCCATGCGCGTGATTCTGCTCGGTGGCCCAGGTGCGGGCAAAGGTACTCAGGCGGGCTTCATCAAGGAGCACTTCGGCATTCCTCAGATCTCCACCGGCGACATGCTGAGGGCCCACGTCAAGGCGGGCACCGAGCTCGGTGTGGCGGCCAAGAAGATCATGGACCAGGGCGGACTGGTCTCGGACGACATCATCATGGGCATGGTCAAGGCCCGCATCGCCGAGTCTGACTGCGCCAACGGCTACCTCTTCGATGGCTTTCCGCGCACCCTGGTCCAGGCCGACGCCCTGAAGGCGGCTGGGGTGCCGGTCGATGCGGTGGTGGAGATCGACGTGCCAGACGACGAGATCATCCGCCGCATGTCCGGCCGGCGCGTGCACCTCGCCTCCGGGAGGACCTATCACGTCGTGTTCAATCCGCCCAAGGTCGAGGGCGTCGACGATGTAACCGGCGAGCCGCTGATCCAGCGCGAGGACGACAAGGAGGAGACGGTGCGGGCCCGCCTCGGGGTCTACCATGACCAGACCGAGCCTCTGATCCAGTACTACTCCAAGTGGGCCGCCGCAGGGGGCGAGGGCGCCCCCAAATACATCAAGGTGCACGGGATCGGCGGCGTGCAGGACATCCGTGACCAGATCATCGGGGCCCTTTCGGCCCTCTGAGCCACCCACAGTCGGCTGAGGCCCAGAGGCCGGGCTCTGCCCGGCCTGACGCTTGGCACGACCGGCTCAGCGGCAGGGCGCGCGTCGATCCAGGTCCAATGGGCTAGCGCGTCCCGAAGACAACGATGGTCTTGCCTTTGACCGAGATCAGGCCCTGCTCCTCCAGCGCCTTCAACACCCGGCCCGCCATCTCGCGGGAGCACCCCACGATGCGGCCGATCTCCTGGCGCGTCACGCGGATCTGCATGCCGTCGGGGTGGGTCATGGCGTCGGGCTGCTTGCACAGATCCAGCAAGGTTCCGGCAATGCGCCCGGTCACGTCCAGGAAGGCCAGGTGACCGACCTTGCGACTGGTCTGGCGCAGCCGGTGCGAGAGCTGGGTGCCGATGGCGAAGAGGAAGGCCTTGGCGTAATCCTTGAGCTCACTGTCCAGCAGCCGGTCGATGCGGGCGTAGGTGATCTCGGCAATCCGGCACTTGGTGCGGGTACGGATGACCACGCCGCGGCTCTTCTGAGACAGGAACAGACCCATCTCTCCGATGAACTCCCCCTTGTTGATGTAGGCCAGGAGCAGCTCGCGTTTGTCCTCGTCGTCGATGACCGCCGCCACCGAGCCCTCTAAGAGGTAATAGAGGGTCTCGGCCGGGTCGCCCTGGTGCATGATCTCGACGTTCTTCTCATAGGTCTTGGTATGGCAGTAGGCGAGGAAGGGCTGGAGCCAGACGGGCTCCGGCTTGGGGGGCTTGATGAGGTCCATGGTCTCCTGCCGCTGCGTTAGCTCGGTGAGGCTAACAAAGTGTGACCCATCACCGAGTTTTTTCCCAGCCCTCGACACAGGCGCACCCGGAGGCTCGCCGCTTGGGTCAGGATCCCGGCGCAAGCTGCTGATAACAGGAGAACTGTGATAGGCTGCCGACCTCGACGCAGGCGACCCCGTGCCTGAGCGGAGGCGCTGCCGGGTCAGGGTTCGCCGCGATTGACGGGCTGAGGTAAGGCGATGAAGGCGCGAGTCAAGTGGATCGAAGGGGCGGCGATGCTCGGCGAGGCCGACAGCGGCCACGCCGTGGTGATGGACGGCCCTCCCGACTTCGGCGGGCGCAACTTGGGCCTGCGCCCCATGGAGATGGTGCTGATCGGCATGGGCGGCTGCACCGAGTTCGATGTCCTGCTCATCCTGCGCAAGGCTCGCCAGGAGGTCACCGATTGCGTGGTGGAGCTCACCGCGGAACGGGCCCAGACCGATCCCAAGGTCTTCACCCGCATCCATGTCCACTTTGTCGTGACGGGCAGGGGCTTGAGCGACAAGCAGGTCGAGCGGGCCATTCGCCTGAGCGCGGAGAAGTTCTGCTCCGCCTCGATCATGCTCGGCGCTACGGCACACATTACCCATGACTTCGAGCTTCGTGATGCCTGAGGTCGCGGCCGTCTTCGACGGCCTATCGGCGGACTTCTTCTCGGTCTGGCTGCGCTTCCATCCCGACCTCGCGTGCGAGGCGGGCGTACCCGGTTTCGATCAGCTCCTGCCGCCCCAAAGAGACGACGAGCTGGCAGCGCTCGCGGCCTGGCTCGAGTCCCTGATCCTGGCCCTGGAGGAGATCGACTACGAGGCCCTGGACCGCACCCGGCGCATCGATCTCGAGCTCATGTTCGCCATGGCCCGGGTCGAGCACCAGGAGCTGTACCTGCGCAACTGGCGCTGCTCCGATCCGCTGCGGTTTCTCCCCACGGGGGAGATCTATCGTTTGACCCTGGCTCCACCGCGCGATCTCCGCGGGGCCCTGATGCGGCTCCTGGGCGGCCTGCCCCAGCACCTGCGCCTGGCCGAGACCCAGTTGGTCCCGGCGGCCGCGAGCATTGCCCCGGAGATGGTTCAGGCGGCCATCGACGAGGCCGAGAAGGGGCGCTGCTACCTACGGGAGCTGGCCCGCAGCGCCTGGCTGCGCAAGCACTGTCACGGCTGGAATCAGATTGATCTCCTCACCGACGACGCCTGTGCCGCCTTGAGCGGGTTTGCGGACATGCTCAGGGCTGAGGTGGCGCCCCGCGCCGCGGGCGTCCTTGGCTGCGGATCGCGGCACCTGCGGTTTCTGCTGCGCCACCGGCATTTCATGGATTGCGATCCGTTTGCTGCGGCCGGTGTCCTGGAGCGGGCCCTCGAGGACACACAGAGGGACCTGCACGACCTCTGTGCCCACCTCGGTATCGGCGTGGGCGAGGCGCCGCAACGCCTCGACGCGGTCGCCGTCGATGCGCAGACCAGGCTCGAGAGCTACCACGTCGAGTGCGAGCGCCTCCACGGCATGCTCAGGCGGGCCGGCATCGTGACCCTGCCCAGGGTCCCGCTGCACATCAGCGAGCGTCCCGACTGCCCGCGCCCGCACCGGGTGGGGGCTGACTATGTCCCAGGCTGGGACGACGACTGCAGCGGGACCCTCTTCCTCGCCAGCCAGGACCCTGGGGCCGAGGCACCCCCGGATGCCCTGGCGCGGGTGAGGGGGCGTTGTCTGTCGCGCACCTGGGGCGGCGCACACCTGATCGCCTTCGCCGGGGGCGAGGTGGCACGACGTCTGCCGCGGCGGCTGGCGGCGGGGCAGTCACTCACCCGCGGCTGGGACCTGTACCTGCGCGAGCGCCTCGCCGCCGGCGATGGCTATGGGGCGTCGCCGGAGGAGCGCCTGCATGGCCTGCTGCATCGGCGCGCCTTGATCCTGAGCGCCCAACTGGACCTTGGTCTGCATACGGGGCAGCTCTCGGCGCCGGAGGTGCTCGGTCGGCTCGAGGCGTGCGGCCCGGAGGACCTCTCTCGGCTGGTCGGCCTGGCGAAGGCTCCCGGCGATGCCCTGGCCGGTGTGATCGGCTGGCGCATGATTGGCGAGGCGAGGCGCTTGCTGGAGCAGTGGCAAGGGAGCGGTTTCTCGGAGCGGGCCTTCCACGACCGGCTGGTCGGCCACGGTCCCATCCCCTTGGCCCTGGTCCTGCGTCATGAGCTCGGGGCCGATTTCCTGGGGGAGGTACGCACCGCCGTCCTGGGGTGAGCGGCGGCCGACGTCGATGATTGAATTCTGTGCGCTTGCGGGGTAGTTTCCCGCCGCTTTGACCGGGAGGGATGGCGACGGGGATGCCGGATACGCTCAAGAAGCTGAGGCTGCAGGGGTTCAACAACCTCACCAAGACCCTGAGCTTCAACATCTACGACATCTGCTACGCGGATTCCGCCGAGCAGCGCGCCGCCTACATCGAGTACATCGATGAGGCCTACAACGCGGCGCGCCTGACCGCCATCCTGACCGATGTGGCCAACATCATCGGGGCCAACATCCTGAACATCGCCCGCCAGGACTACGAGCCCCAGGGGGCCTCGGTCACCATGCTCATCGCCGAGGAGACGGTGGCGGCGGAGCACCTGTCGAATAGGGCCCATCCGGGGCCCCTGCCGGATGCTGTGGTGGGGCACCTGGACAAGAGCCACGTCACGGTGCACACCTATCCGGAGACGAACGCCAGCGGGATCAGCACCTTTCGGGCGGACATCGATGTGGCCACCTGCGGGCGCATCTCGCCCTTGCGGGCGCTCAACTACCTGATCCACCGCTTCGAGTCGGACATCGTGATCATGGACTACCGGGTGCGGGGCTTCACGCGGGACGTGGCCGGGCGCAAGCACTTCATCGACCACAACATCAGCTCCATCCAGAACTATCTGTCGCGGGATACCAAGGAGCGCTACCAGGCCGTGGACGTCAACGTCTATCAGGAGAACATCTTCCACACGAAGATGGCCATCCGGGAGTTTCGCCTGGACGACTACCTCTTCTGCATCGAGGAGAAGGACCTGGAGGACAAGGAGCGGCGGCGCATCCACAGGCTGGTGCGCCGGGAGGTCGCAGAGATCTTCTACGGGCGCAACCTGGCCCGGGATCTGGAGATCTAGCGGGGAGACCGCAAGGCCCTCACAGCCAATAGACGGTCCTGGTCATCACCTTCGAGGCCAGGCGCATCCCCAGGCGTATGGGGGCCGGCAGCTCGACACCGCCGGCCGAGCGCGCGATCTCGGCGTGGTGGACCTCGTCTGTCTTCATCTGCTCCAGCACCGCGCGGTCCTTGAGGTCCTGGGCGGGGATCTGCGCGAGGTGATGGTCCAGGTGGCTCTCCACCTGCCGCTCCGTCTCGACCACGAAGCCCAGGCTCCAGCGGTCGCCCGCCAGTCCGGCCGCTGCCCCGAGGGCGAAGGAGCCGGCATACCAGAGGGGGTTGAGCAGGCTCTTGCGGCTGCCGAGCGCTGCGATGCGCTCCTCACACCAGGCGAGATGGTCGTTCTCCTCGCGCGCCGAGCGCTCCAGCTTGGCCCGCACCTCCGGCAGGCGGGCCGTCAGGGCCTGCCCCTGGTAGAGGCCCTGGGCGCAGACTTCGCCGGTGTGATTGATACGCATCAGGCGGGCGATATGGTTGCGCTCGGCCTCGGACAGCTCCGGCTCCGGAAGGCCGGCGGCCGGGTCCCGACGCTCGGTGACCTGGGGCCGTCCGAAGACGGCGCGGAGCCCTTGGTCGACCTGGATGAGCAAGCGGTCCAGCGGGGAGTAGGCGCGGCGTTGCATGACGGCTCAGGGGCGGGGCGCAGGGGTTTGCTAGGATTGTGCGGCGGCCGCCTTGACCGATCAACCAAAATTCCGCAGTCGGTCGCCAGTGAGCGCGGATTTTCGCGGATGACTCAGTCACTTCCGTTGTTGCTCAAGGTCGCCTGGCAGCGGCATCGGGGCTGATCGCCAGCACGGGATGACCCGCGTTGATCTGCGGCTGAGTTGCCCTTTCGAGGATCAAGGGCTCGGGAGCCGGCGGGCGATCAGCTCCACTGGGTGGCAGACCTCGATCGCGAGCCCCGCCTCGCGCAGTCCGGCGGCCAGGTGCAGGGCGCAGCCGGGATTGGTCGTGACCAGGACCTGGGGCATCATCCGGGCGAGGTGAGCGATCTTGTCCCGCAACAGGGCCTGGGCGCTGTGTGGGTGGTGCAGGAAATAGGTGCCCGCCGCCCCGCAGCAGAAGGCGTTGTCGGGCAGCGGGGTGGCCCTCAGGCCAGGGATGCGCGCGAGCAGCCGGTAGACGTCGGCATTCCCGCCGAGCTGATTGCGATGGGAGCAGGGCTCGTGGACCAGGACATCCACCGGCCAGGCGCGGAGGCAGAGGTGTTCCGGCCAGGGCGCCTGGGCCAGGAAGGTGCACACCTCCTGCGTCTGGCCCAGGCGCGGGTGGGCTCGCAGCTCGGCCACGCAGGCGCTCGCAACCCCCAGCGGCGGCGCCTCGGCCAAGGCCGCAGCATTGCGCTCGAGCATGGCGTCCGCCTCCGTCGGAAAACCGTTGTGGCGCAGCATGGCGCCGCAGCAGCCTTGACCCCGCGGCTCCAGCACCCCGATCCCGAGGTGCTGCAGCACAAGACGGGTGGCCTCCAGGGCCGCCGACTGGGTCACTGGGGAGGCACAGCCGAAGAAGAGCGAGACGTCTCCCGCGGTGTGCTCATCGGGATGCCGGCGCGGCGGCGGCTGTAGCCCGTGGGCAAGCCGGGCGTAGGCGTTCAGGCGTGGCAGGCGGCGGATCCCCAGCCGCTCGGCCGCCGCGTCCAGACCCGTCATCCGATAGGCCACGGCCAGGCGCTGGGCGAGGCGCAGGACCGCTGGACTCGACAGCGCCCTGAGGGCGGCGCGCCTCAACCCCCGTCGCCAGCCCGGCTGGTTGGCGGACTGCAGCGCCCTGGCCTGGTCCATGATGGCGCCAACGGCGACCAGGGAAGGGCAGACCGGCTCGCAGGCGCGGCACTCCAGGCAGCTCGCAAGGTGGGCATCCAAGCGCCTCGAAGGGGGCAATGCGCCGCTGACCAGCGCCTGGACCAGCGCGATACGCCCACGGGGCGACTCCGCCTCGTCACGGGTCAGGCGGTAGGTCGGGCAATGTGGCAGGCACAGGCCGCACTTGACGCACTGGTCTGTGGCCGCGATCAGCGTGTCCTGGCTCAAGGTGGATGCGTCGGTCTCGGCGGGCCTAGGGTTCAAGTCCTGCATAGTCCCGCTGGCCTTCGCAAACGGGCTCGGGGCGCGGCTCCGTGGCGGAGCGCCCCGGTGGGGTCATTGGTCGGGGCAGAAGGCCAATGGTAACCTCTGACCAGCACCGTCAACGTCTGAGGAGAAGCCCGTCCATGGCCTACTACAAGTATCACGTCTTTTTCTGCACCAACCGGCGTGAGGATGGCAGTCAGTGCTGCGCCCAGTGCGATGCTGAGGCCCACCGAGACTACCTGAAACGGCGCACCAAAGAGCTTGGCATCGCCGGACCCGGCGGGGTCAGGGTCAACACGGCCGGCTGCATGGACCGCTGCGCCGAAGGTCCGGTCGTGGTCATCTACCCGGAGGCGACGTGGTACACCTACGTCGACCGAAGCGATCTCGACGAGATCCTGCGGAAGCATCTGGTTGAGGGCCTCGTCGTCGAGCGGCTGCGCTTGCCGGGTTGACGTGGAGGGCTGTTGTGGTTGTGAAACACACCTTGACAAAGGCACAAGAATATCAGATTTTAATGACGTACTGATTCGCTCCGGCGGTTCAGTCGTCCTCTATCCTCCTTTGGTGGTTATGTTTCGGGCGCTCCCAACCGGGTCGCGCCCTTTTTCTTGTCCCGCCTTCTTGCCTGGCGCACCTGATCCCCCGCGGCGCGGTCCCTGCTCCCAGCCCGGCGGGGTGAGTGAGTGTTGCGAATCCTCAGCGAGACTTGTATTATCCGCGGTCTTTCGCGATACCGAACAAGCTCTACCCGGAGAAGACTAAGGACATGACGACTTTGAGCGCAAAGCCCGCCGAGGTCCGCCGCGAGTGGTATCTCGTGGATGCCAACGGCCTGACGCTCGGCCGCCTGGCCAGCGAGTTGGCGCGCCGCCTGCGCGGCAAGCACAAGCCGCAGTACACGCCCCACGTGGATACCGGCGATTTCATCGTCGTGGTCAACGCCGAGAAGATCCATGTCACCGGCAACAAGCTGAGGGACAAGATGTATTACCGGCATACGGGCTATGTAGGCAACCTCAAGTCCATGAACCTGGAGAAGCTGCTGCAGAGCGCACCGGAGCGCGCCATCACGCTCGCCGTGAAGGGGATGCTGCCGCGCAACCCGCTGGGCCGCGCGATGCTCCGCAAGCTGCGCGTCTATGCCGGGCCGAAGCACGAGCATCAGGCGCAGCAGCCGCAGCCCTTGGTCCTCTGACGGCCAGCTCGCCTGATTCCTCGGCCCGCCAACTGACACGATCGGACTAAGCCCATGACGGAATCCCTGCACACCATCGGCCGCCGCAAGTCCTCCAGCGCGCGGGTCTTTCTGAGCCTCGGCAGCGGCAACATCACCGTGAACGGCCGCCCTCTGGATCAGTTCTTCGGGCGCGAGACGGCACGGATGATCGTGCGCCAGCCTCTCGAGACGGCGGCCATGGCCAACCGGGTCGATGTGCGGGTCACGGTCACGGGCGGTGGGACCTCTGGTCAGGCCGGGGCGATCCGGCATGGAATCGCCCGGGCGCTCGTGGCCTTCAACGAGGAGTTGCGCCGCCCCATGCGCAAGGCCGGCTTTCTGACCCGCGATGCGCGTGAGGTGGAGCGGAAGAAGGTGGGCCTGCACAAGGCGCGTCGCGCGCCGCAGTACTCCAAGCGCTGACCCCCGCCCGAGTCTCTTGGGGGATCGTCTAGTGGTAGGACAGCGGACTCTGACTCCGTCAACCTAGGTTCGAATCCTAGTCCCCCAGCCATCTAAGTCAGCCATCTAAGTCAGCCAACCGCGCAGAAACCGGCCCGCAGGCCGGTTTTTTGTTGCCCGCGCTTTCAGGGCGCGGCGGTCCGACGCCGGGGCGCCAGGCGCACGGTCGACATGGTCGGGCCAATGCGGTACTGGCTCGGTCCAGACCTCCGAGAAGAACGGTCCCCGCTCCTGCGCAGCCGTTTGGGTCTTGGCGGCTCAATTGTGTTGCCTCTGCGCAACGCTTTCGCCCGTACCGGTCCGGCTCCCGAGGGCATGAGCCCGGAAAATGTTACAAAATCGCCACAAACTGTTTTTTTGTATCTTTTTTCAAAAAAACTGTTGCGCAAACTTCTCCGGTCACCTATTATTCTCCCCGCAAAGCATGCGTCTGTCTGGTAAAGCAGACATTGGGTCAATCCACAACACTGGAGCACATGATGAACAAGAAGCTCATCTCCCTGGCGGTCGCGGCCGCCCTCGTCGCCCCGGCCGCCGCCATGGCTGAGGCCACCCTCTACGGCAAGCTGAACGTTGCGCTCGACTATGTCCAAGTCGATAACGTCATCCTGCCGACGTACAACGTGACAAACCTGCCCGAGGTTTGGGGCTTTGTACGCAACCCCGTCAACGACACCCTGGTGCTGACGCGCAATCCCGGGCGCGGCGCTGTGGGGACCTTCATCGTGCCGCCTGGGGGTCAGATCACTCAGGGCACGGATTACGATGGTTGGGGCATGAGCGCCGGCGGCGGCAACAACTACATCCCGGTCAATGCCCCCACCACGGGCGCGGGCGGTGGCCAGTCAAGCCGTCTTGGTGTCAAGGGCTCAGAGGACCTCGGCGGTGGGCTGAAGGCGGTCTACCAGATCGAGTTCGGCATTAACCTCGATACCAACAACAACGTCGCGAGCAACTCCGATACCATCTCCATGCGGAATACCTTCGTCGGGCTGGCCGGCGGCTGGGGTACCTTCCTCATGGGCCGTCACGACACCCCGCTGAAGATCTCCACGGCCAAGCTGGACCTGTTCGCCGACACGCTGGCGGACTACAACACCACGATTGGGTTCAACGATATCCGTGCCGACGCCGCCGTGGCGTACATCTCGCCGAGCTTTGCGGGCTTCACCTTCGCCGGTGCCCTGGTCCCCACGGGTGGCTCCAACGCCCTGGGCAGCCTCAATACCGAATCGAACAACATCAGCGAGGGCTGGTCGTTGGCGGGTATCTATAGCAACGGCCCCTTCTACGCGTCCGTCGCCTACGAGTCGCTGGGTTACAATCTGTTCAATTCCAATTCCAATAACACCGAGTGCGGATTGGCCGCGACTAACTGCACCAACTCGACCCACGATTGGAACAAGTGGCGCGTCGGCCTCGGCCTCCTGGACTGGAACGGCTTCAGCCTGACCGCTATCTATGAGAACGAAGACGGGATCGCGGGCTCCGATCCGTTCCGCCAAGGCACCGTGCTCGTGGGCGGCGCCATCCCGGTCAATTGGGTGCTCCCCGGCAACCCGAACAAGGCGGACCTCTGGCAGCTCCAGGCCGCCTACGCCTTCGGCAACAACACGATCAAGGCGATGTATGGTCAGGTTGGTTTCAACTCGGACAGCTACGCGCCCAACCCGACCAGCAATGCCACAGTGTTGCGCCAGCTGGATGACTTCTACAACGGAAATCGCTCGGCCTGGGCCGTGGGCTACGACTACAACTTCAGCAAGCGCACCAAGGTGTATGCCCTCTACACCGCTGTCAGCGATGATCGCAAGGAAACGGTCGCCGGCTCGCAGTGGGATGGCTTCTCCCTGGGCATGAGCCACAGCTTCTAAGCCGCACTTAGACGTCTGTGACTGATAAACGGGGCCCTCGGGCCCCGTTTTTTTTCCGCTTTGCGCCGATTTGGCTCCGCAGGGCTGTTGAGCCCGTCAGGGGACCGTCAGGGGCCCCTCAGCCGGCGGTCAGGGTGCGAGCCCCGTCCGGCGTGCCCAGGATCAACACGTCCGCGGGCCGCAGGGCAAAGATCCCAACCGTGACAACCCCTGGCAGGTTGTTCAGCCGCTGCTCCAGCTCACAGGGATTGACGATCTCTAAATGGTGCACGTCGAGGATGACGTTTCCGTTGTCGGTGACAAAGCCCTCGCGCCAGACCGGGGTGCCGCCAAGCTTGACCAGCTCCCGGGCGACCAGGCTGCGGGCCATGGGGATGACCTCCACCGGCAGCGGAAACGTGCCGAGCACGTCCACCAGCTTGGCTTGATCCGCGATACACACGAAGCGCTTGCTGGCCGCGGCGACGATCTTCTCCCGGGTCAAGGCGCCGCCGCCGCCCTTGATGAGCTCCAGGCGGTGGTTAGACTCATCGGCCCCGTCCACATAGACCTCCAGGTCGCCCACGGCGTTGAGGTCGAAGACAGGGATGCCGTGGGCCTTCAGGCGGGCGGTTGATGCCTCTGAGCTCGAGACCGCCCCTTCGATGCGGCCCTTGACCTCGGCCAGGCTGTCGATGAAGTGGTTGACCGTCGAGCCGGTCCCGACCCCCACGATGCCGCCTTCCACATAGTCTAGGGCGGCCTTGGCCGCCAGTTTCTTCATTTCGTCCTGGGTCACGGGTGTCCTCCGCACGGTTGTTGGATCGCCGAGCATCATATCAGCCGGCATCGGTGGCGGGTCAGCCGCTGGGCGGTGCGGAGGGTGACGGCGGCCCCCGGTCCGCGGACAATGGGCGGCGAGTCGCTCGCGCCAGCGGGTTCGGACTCACAGCGATCCAGCACCGAGCGACCATGCCCCAAAGCTACATCGAACGCATCCTGCGCGCCCGCGTTTACGACGTCGCCATCGAGACGCCGCTAACCCGGGCGGACCGGCTCTCCCGGCGCCTGGGCAATCAGATCTTCCTCAAGCGCGAAGACCTCCAACAGGTCTTCTCCTTCAAGCTTCGGGGTGCCTACAACAAGCTGACCAACCTGGACGAGGCGACGCGCCGGCGCGGGGTGGTGACCGCCTCGGCGGGGAACCACGCCCAGGGGGTCGCCCTAGGGGCGGAGCGCCTGCGCATCGATGCGACCATCGTCATGCCACGCACCACCCCGAGCATCAAGGTGCAGGCGGTGCGCAGGCTGGGTGGCAGGGCGTTGCTGTACGGCGACTCCTATGATGAGGCCTATGCGCACGCCCGAGAGCTCGCCGCCGAGCGCGGTCTTGCCTTCATCCACCCCTTTGACGACCCCGACGTCATCGCCGGTCAGGGCACCATTGGCATGGAGATCCTGCGCCAGCACCCCAACCCGCCCCACGCCATCTTTGTCCCCGTGGGGGGCGGGGGCCTGATCGCCGGGGTCGCGGCCTATGTGAAGTACGTGAGGCCCGAGGTACGGATCATCGGGGTCGAGCCCGAGGAGGCCCCGACCCTGGAGCGGGCGCTCGCGGCCGGGCGCCGGGTGGAGCTGGAGCAGGTGGGTCTGTTCGCCGACGGCGTGGCGGTGCGCCAGATCGGCGACGAGACCTTCCGCCTCGCGCGTCACCTGGTGGACGAGGTGGTGCTGGTCAGCACCGACGAGATCTGCGCGGCCATCAAGGACATCTTCGACGACACCCGTGGCATCGCCGAGCCCGCCGGGGCCCTCGCGGTGGCGGGCCTCAAGCGCTATGTGGAGCGAGAGGGGACGGCGGGTGCGGACCTGATCGCCATCGAGAGTGGCGCCAATATCAATTTTGACCGGTTGCGGCATGTCGCCGAGCGCGCCGAGCTCGGGGAGCGCCGCGAGGCCCTGCTCGCGGTGCAGATACCCGAGCGCCCCGGCAGCTTCCTGAGCTTCTGCCGCACCGTCGGCAAGCGCCAGATCACCGAGTTCAACTACCGCTACGCCGATGCGGAGCGCGCCCAGGTCTTTGCGGGGGTGGAGCTCAGCCGCGGCGACGAGGAGCGGCGAGAGCTCATCGCCCTCTTGGAGGAGAAGGGCTTCGCCGTGGTCGACATGACCGACAACGAGACGGCGAAGCTGCACATCCGCTTCATGGTCGGCGGCCACACCCGAGGGGTCGCGGACGAGCAGCTCATCCGCTTCGAGTTTCCCGAGCGGCCTGGGGCCCTGCTCGGGTTCCTCTCGGGGATCGGGCGGCGCTGGAACATCACCCTGTTCCACTACCGCAACCACGGCGCCGCCTACGGGCGGGTCCTGCTCGGGATCCAGGTACCCCCGCCGGAGCGTGAGGAGCTGTTCGCGCTCCTCGACACCCTCGGCTACCAGTACTGGGAAGAGACCGACAATCCCGCCTATCGGATCTTTGCCGGGGCGCTCCGGGACTGAAGCCCCGGCCTCAGTCCCGCGGGTCGTCTGCCAAGGCGGCGGTCGGCGGCGCCGCGACCTGCGGGGCGGCCGCCTGGGCCCAGGCCTCCGCCAACGCCCGGACCTTGGCGTAGTCGACCTTCCCGGTGCCCAGGACAGGGACCTCCAGGACCGGGATCAGGGTCCTGGGCACGGCGATCTCCGCGATGCCCTCTCCCCTGGCGAAGGCGGCGAGCTCATCGCGCCTCGGGTCCCGGCGGCTGGTGACTAGGACGAGCTGCTCGCCCTTCTTCGGGTCCGGCAGGGTGGTGACGGCGTGCGCATCGCTCGGCCAGAGCCGCCCGATCCAGGCCTCCACCGAGGCCAGCGAGACCATCTCGCCGCCCACCTTGGCGAAGCGTTTGGCCCGCCCCTGGATGGTCACGAAGCCGTCGGCGTCCAGGCTGACGATGTCGCCGGTGTCGTACCAGCCGTCCACCGGGGCCTGCAGCTCGCCGGGCCGGTCCGCCCTGAGATAACCGGCCATCACGTTCGGCCCCCTGACCACCAGGCGTCCGCCATCCTCGATCCCAGGCACGGGCTCCAGACGCCACTCGACACCGGGCATGAGGCGCCCCACGGTCCCGGCCTTGAATTGCATGGGCGTGTTCATCGCGAGCACCGGTGCCGTCTCGGTGGCGCCATAGCCCTCCATCAGACGCAGACCGAAGCGCTCGGCGTAGATGCGCCGGGTCTCGTCCTTGACCCGCTCGGCGCCGGTGCAGACAAAGCGCACGCTGTAGAAATCATAGGGATTGGCGAAGCGGGCGTAGCCGGCGAGGAAGGTGTCGGTCCCGAACAAGATCGTGGCGTTGGTCCCGTAGACCATCTCCGGGACGATGCGGTAGTGCAGCGGCGAGGGGTAGAGGAAGACCTTGAGCCCGAACAGGATGGGGAGGAGGGTGCCGGTGGACAGGCCGAAGGAGTGGAACATCGGCAGGGCGTTGAAGACGATGTCCGTGGGGCCGAAGTCGATGCGCGAGGCGACCTGGTAGCGGTTGGCCTGGATGTTGGCGTGGGTGAGGACCACGCCCTTGGGGGTACCCTCGGTGCCGGAGGTGAACAGGACGACCGCCGCCTGCCCCGGGTCGCGACGGCGGCAGGCGAGCCAGTAGGAGACCTGGGGCAGGGTCCCGCCCAGCACGCCGGTCAGCCGGTCCAGCAGTGACAGTTCGGAGCGCAGGTCCTCGAGATAATGGATCCGGACCCCCACACCCTCGATCGCCGTGACCAGATCCGCGAACCGGCCCATCTCCACGAAGCGCCGCGAGCTGAGGACGGTGCTGACCTGGGCGGCCCGGCAGGCGAGCACGGCGTTGGCGGCCCCGGTGGAGAAGTTGATCATGGCAGGTATCCGCCCATAGGCGTGCAGGGCGAAGAAGGTCACCCCGGCGCCCACCACGTTGGGCAGCAGGACCCCGACCCGTTCGCCGGGCGTCGTCTCCAGGGCGATGCGCCGTCCCAGGGCAAAGGCCCCCACCATCAGCTTGCGGTAGGACAGCGGACGCAGCTCCGCATCCTCCAGCACCAGGTGTCCGGGCCCATGGGTGCGGCGGGCATCGATGAGCGACTGGAACAGGGTGCGATCCCGGTCGCTGCTCTGGAACAGCATGTCCGTCATCAAATCATAGAGGCGGTCCGAGACGTACAAGCGGCGCCTGTGCCCGGACAGCCCATCCGGGATCTCGAAACGGCGCGGCGGCAGGAAGTGCACCGACAGCTTGGGGAACCAGCGCACCCGCACCTTGCCCCGCAGCCGCGAGAAGGGCGTGTACTGGGCGCCCTCAAGGCGCACCGGCAGAATCATGGCCCTGGCCTTGTCGGCCACCAGCCCGGGACCCTCGTAGACCTTCATCAGGGCGCCGGTGACGGTGATCCTGCCCTCAGGGAAGATCACCACCTTGGTTCCGCGCCGCACCTCAGCCACCAGGGCGCGGATGGCCAGCGGATTGGTCGGGTCCATGGGATAGGTCTTCGCTAGCGCCAGAAAGAACCGGATCAGGCGGTGCTTGGCGATGTGGGTGTCGATGGCGAAGGTCAGGTCGTCCGGGACGTAGGCGGCGATGAGGACCGCATCCAGGAAAGACAGGTGGTTGGAGACGATCAAGACCCGGTCCCCCGCCTCCCGCAGATGCTTGAGGCCGGTCACCTCGACCCGGTAGCAGAGATCAAGCAGCCAGGCGATGAGGGCCTTGACCAGGGCCCCCGGCAATAGGCGCAGGATGTAGACCGCGACCACGGCGTTGATCAAGGCGACGAGCACGAAGACCTGAGGGACCGTCGCTCCGCCGGCCAGGACCAGGGCGCTCAAGACCGCCGCGCCGACCATGAATAGGGCGTTGACGACATTGTTAGCGGCGATGTTGCGGGCCCGGTGCGCCGGCGGGCTATGGTGCTGGAGCATGGCCTGCAGGGGGACGATGAAGAGTCCGCCCGAGACCGCGAGCAGGACCAGGTCGGCCACCAGCCGAAAGGACCCGGGCTTGGCCAGGAAGGCGGCGGCGCCGATGAGCTCAGGCCCTGAAGGGGCGAGGCCGCGCGTCGCCAGCCAAAGGTCGGCGGCGAACAGGCTGATGCCGATCGAGCCCAGGGTCACATAGGTGGCGTGAACCTCGCCCTTGAGCAGGCGGTTGCACAGCAGGGCGCCGGCCGCGATGCCGACGGAAAAGGCCATCAGCAGCAGGGTGACCACCCCCTCGTCGGCCCCGATCAGGTCCTTGGTCAGGGTGGGCAGCAGGGACAGCAGGGTGGATCCCACGCCCCAAAACCACGAGATGCCGAGGATGCACAGGAAGATCACCCGGCTCTCGCCGGCGACGCGCAGGATGCGCCAGGTCTCGGTCAGCGGGTTGTAGCCGATGACGAGGTCCGGGGTCGGCGGGATGGTGGCGGGGATGTAGCGGCTCGCCCACCAGCCTGCCACCGCGACCAGGACCACCAGGGCCGAGACCAGGGCCGTACCCCCCGCACCCAGGATGGCCAGGCCGCCGATCAGGGTTCCGCCGAGGATGGCGAGGATGGTGCTCGCCTCGATCAGGGCGTTGCCGGCCACCAGCTCGTCATCCGCAAGATGGTCGGGCAGGATGCCGAACTTGATGGGTCCGAAGAAGGCCGACTGGGTCCCCATCAGGAACAGCACCGCCATGAGCATGGCCATGCTGCCGAGCCAGAACGCGACCGCGCCAGCGAGCATGATGACGATCTCGGCGAGCTTGATGGAGCGGCTGAGCCGTGCCTTGTCGTATTTGTCGGCGAGCTGCCCGGCGGTCGCGGAGAAGAGGAAGAAGGGCAGGATCAGGATGCCCCCCGCCAGGAGCACCAGGACGCGGGCGTCGAGCCCCGAGCGCTCGGCCAGGACATAGGTGATGAGGATCACCAGGGCGTTCTTGAACAGGTTGTCGTTGAAGGCCCCGAGGAACTGGGTGGCGAGCAGGGGCAGGAAGCGCCGCGTGCCCAGCAGGGCGAACTGGTTCTTTTGCAAGGGGCTCTCCGAGGTGCCGGTCAGGTGAGCGACGCGCTGAGCGCAGGATACGTGAGCCCGCGCCGGCTGACGAGGCTCCGGGCTGATGTTGCCGGGCCGAGGTGTTAGGCTGCGGTACCGACCGGTGCCCCTGAAGCATCGGCTATCATGCCCCCTTGCTTCTGGTCCTGAAGCCATGATGCCCCATCCCGAAAACGCGCCGAGCCTTGGCCGCTGGTCGGCGGTGCGCTCCCATGCACCAGTGCCGATGGGTGCCGAGACCGGTTGCGCCGGCCGAGGGCCCTGTGCGGTGCCGCGGGTGTGCAGCGGCGAGGGCGGCGGTTGATGGAGGGTCCCGGAGACCTGAATGCACCAATGGGCGGCCACCCAAGCGGTCTAGAGGGCGGCTTGGCCGCCGCCCTGGAGTCCCGCTCCCGCTCCGCCCTGGCCTGCGGCGCCCTGCAGCCCATCGAGACCGAGCAGGTGGAGATTCGCCAAGGGGGGGTACGCTTCTTGGTCCGGGTGGTGTCTAGTCTGGCCCGCAAGGCGCGGCAGCGCCGGCAGGGCGCCCAGCAGCCATGCCAAGACCCTTTCCTGCCCCCGGAGCCCGAGCTGACGGTCGCACTTCTCTCACCGACCCATGTGGCGGTGCTCAACAAGTTCAACGTCTTGGACCACCACCTCCTGGTCGTCACCCGTGCCTTCGAGCACCAGGAGACATTGCTCACCCGGCCGGACCTGCAGGCCCTGTTCCTGTGCATGGGCGAGCTGCCGTCCCTTGGCTTCTACAACGGCGGGGAACGCGCTGGCGCCAGCCAGCCCCACAAGCACCTGCAGCTCGTCCCGCTTCCCCTGGCTGCGGACGGCCCTGCTCTGCCGATGGCCCCGCTGCTTGCCGCAGGTCCCAGGACCGGGATCGGGACCTGTGCGGGGCTGCCGTTTCGCCATGCCTTCGGGCGCCTGTCCCGTCGCCCGGTTGCGAACGTCCAGCGAGCCGCCGAGCTGGCCGCCGAGGCCCATGATCTGTATCTGCGTCTGCTTGCTGCGGTGGGTATCCGAGGGCTTGCGTGCGCGGGCGAGACCCGCCAGTCCGCCCCCTACAACCTGCTGGTGGCTGAGGACTGGGTGCTCGTGGTCCCGCGGCTGGCCGAGCGCTTTGGATCTGTATCGGTGAATGCGCTGGGTTTCGCCGGGTCGCTGTTTGTCAAGGACCGCGGGGAGCTGGAGGCGGTGCGCACGGCAGGGCCCATGGCCGTCTTGCGGGCGGTGGCGGGCCCACCCTAGCGAGCGGAGGAGGGCGCTGGTTGCCGCGTCCCTCGGGGCCTGGGAGTGCGCTTCGACCGCTCAGACCTCATAGGCCGTCGAGGCCGCGCCTCCGCCGCTGCCGGTCCAGTCGGTGTGGAAACGCTCGCCGGCAGGGGCGTCCACCCGCTCGTAGGTGTGGGCACCGAAGTAGTCGCGCTGGGCCTGGATCAGGTCCGCGGGGAGCCGAGCCGAGCGATAGCCGTCGTAAAAGGACAGGGCCGAGGTCATGGCCGGGGTCGGGATGCCGAGCCCGACGGCCATGGCGGTAGTCTTGCGCCAGCCGCGCAGGGCGCCCGCCACCTCAGCACGGAAGAAGTCGTCCTGAAGGAGATTCTCCAGGGCCGGGTTCCGCTCGTAGGCGGCCTTGATATGGTTGAGGAACCGGCTGCGGATGATGCAGCCGCCACGCCACATCAGGGCGACGTCGCCCAGCTCCAGTTGCCAGTCGTACTCCCGCGCCGCCTCCCGCATCAGCATGTAGCCCTGGGCATAGGAGCAGATCTTGGCCGCGTAAAGGGCATCGTGGATGTGGTGCACGAAGGCATCGGGGTCGGCCTTGAAGCTCAGCCGCTCCGCGGCGAGGACCTGTGAGGCGCGCACCCGCTCGTCCTTCATGGCCGAGAGGCAGCGCGCGAACACGGCCTCTCCGATCAAGGTCAAGGGCACGCCAAGCTCCAGGGCATTGATCCCAGTCCATTTGCCGGTTCCCTTCTGGGCTGCCTTGTCCAGGATCTTGTCGATCAGAGGCTCCCCGTCGGCATCCCGCGCCTTGAGGATCTGGGCCGTGATCTCGATCAGGTAGGAATCGAGGGGACCCAACCCCCAGCGGGCGAACACGTCTTGGATCTCGTCCACGGAGAGATTGAGCCCCTGGCGCATGAGGGCATAGGCCTCGGCGATGAGCTGCATGTCCCCGTATTCGATCCCGTTGTGGACCATCTTCACATAGTGGCCTGCCCCCTCTGGGCCGACCCAGTGGCAGCAGGGCACGCCATCCACCTTCGCGGCAATGGACTGGAAGATGTCACGGACCAGGGGCCAGGCGGCGGGGTTGCCGCCGGGCATGATCGATGGGCCGTGGCGGGCACCTTCCTCGCCGCCGGAGACGCCGCTGCCAACGAACAGGATGCCCTGCTCAGCGAGGGTGCGGGTGCGCCGGGTGCTGTCCGGGAAGTGGGAATTGCCCCCGTCGATGATGAGGTCGCCGGGACTGAGCAGGGGGACCAGGGCCTCGATGAACTGGTCCACCACCTCCCCAGCACGCACCATGAGCATCACCTTGCGCGGCGGCGTGAGTGCGGCGACCAGCTCTTCGAGGGAGTGGGCCCCAGTGATTTGGGTACCCGCGGCGGGCCCGGCGAGGAACTCGTCGACCTTGCTCGTGGTGCGGTTGAAGACCACGACGCGAAAGCCGTGCTCGTCCATGTTCAGGGCCAGGTTTTGGCCCATGACTGCCAGGCCGATGAGCCCGATATCCGCAACTGCCATGAGGATCTCCTGCGACGCCGTGATGGGGCAAGGCCCCCAGCCGGGGGGTGTCGGGTGTTGGCCGCCGCCTTGCCGCCGGGATTATAGCGCCACACGTAACCAGGGCCGCTGCCGGAGCCGCGTCACGCCTTCCGCGGCTGGTCGGGGCGCCGCCGCTGGTCATGCGGCACAGAGGCCTCCAGGATCTGCCAGTCGCCGGGCTCCAGGCCATCGACCCGCCAACGGCCGATGGCCACGCGCACCAGTCGCAGCGTCGGCAGCCCGACCGCGGCTGTCATGCGGCGGATCTGGCGGTTGCGGCCCTCGCGGATCTGGATCTCGATCCAGGACGTGGGGATCTTGGCACGATAGCGCACCGGCGGGCTGCGCGGCCAGAGCCTCGGCTCGGCCAAGATCTTGGCCCGGGCGGGCCTGGTCAGACCGTCGTTCAGCCGCACGCCACTCCTGAGGGCGCCCAGGGCGGCCGGGTCTGGGACACCCTCCACCTGGACCCAGTAGGTCTTCCAGAGGTTGTGGCGGGGGTGGCTGATGCGGTGCTGCAGGGCCCCGTCGTCGGTCAGGAGCAACAAGCCCTCTGAGTCCTTGTCCAGGCGCCCTGCGGGGTAAAAGCCCGCCAGAGGAATAAAGTCGGCAAGGGTTGGCTCGCCTTTTGCTGCGCGGAATTGGGTCAGCACGCCGAAGGGCTTGTTGAGGAGGATCAGTCTGGCCATGACCTTGGGCCCTCGCTCAGCCGGTTGCACGGCCTCGCCTTTCCTGCACCAAACCCGGGCGGACATGCTCCGGCCTGGTGCCGCCCCGGGGGCTTAACCCCGGCCCCTTTGGCGATGGTAGACTGCCCAATTTCCAGCCCCAGCCAACAGGACCCAGCATGGCCTACGACAAGATTCAGCCCCCTGCCGATGGCGCCAAGATCCGGGTGAACCCGGACTTCTCGCTCGCCGTCCCCGACCGTCCCATCATCCCCTATATCGAAGGCGACGGGATCGGCGTCGATATCACACCCGTCATGATCCAGGTCGTCGATGCGGCCGTCGCCAAGGCCTACGGCGGGCGGCGGCAGGTCCGGTGGATGGAGATCTATGCCGGGGAAAAGTCGACCCGGCTTTACGGCGAAGACGTCTGGCTCCCCGGGGAGACCCTTACCGCCGTCAAGGATTTCGTGGTGTCCATCAAGGGTCCGCTGACAACGCCCGTGGGCGGGGGCATCCGCTCGCTCAATGTCACCCTGCGTCAAGAGCTCGACCTCTATGTCTGCCTCCGGCCGGTGCGCTATTTCCGCGGTACGCCAAGTCCGCTGAAGGAGCCGGAGCACACGGACATGGTGATCTTCCGCGAGAACTCCGAGGACATCTACGCTGGAATCGAATGGGCGGCGCGCTCACCCCAGGCCCAGAAGGTGATCGCCTTCCTGCAACAGGACATGGGCGTGACCAAGATCCGCTTCCCAGACAGCTCCGGGATCGGCATCAAGCCGGTCTCCGAGGAGGGGACCAAGCGCCTGGTGCGCAAGGCGATCCAGTATGCGGTCGACAACGACCGCCCCTCGGTGACCCTGGTGCACAAGGGCAACATCATGAAGTTCACCGAGGGTGCCTTCAAACAATGGGGTTATGACCTCGCCAAGGCCGAGTTCGGTGCCGTGGAGGTCGACGGTGGTCCCTGGTGCAGCTTTAAGAACCCTAGGACGGGCCGGGACATCGTCATCAAGGACGTGATCGCTGACGCCTTCCTCCAGCAGATCCTGTTGAGGCCCAAGGAGTATTCGGTGATCGCCACCCTCAACCTGAATGGCGACTATATCTCCGACGCCTTGGCCGCCCAGGTCGGGGGCATCGGGATGGCGCCGGGCGCGAATCTGTCCGACTCGGTCGCCATGTTCGAGGCGACCCACGGCACGGCGCCCAAGTACGCCGGCAAGGACATGGTCAATCCCAGCTCCTTGATCCTTTCGGCCGAGATGATGCTGCGGCATCTAGGCTGGACCGAGGCGGCCGACCTGGTCATCCGGGGTGTGGAGGGGGCCATCGCGGCGAAGACGGTCACCTACGATCTGGAGCGCCTCCTGCCGGGGGCGACCAAGCTGAGCTGCTCCGGATTCGGGGCGGCCGTCGTCGCCAACATGTAGCAAAACCCACGCCGCTGGGCCAAGGTCGAGCGGCGGCCCAGCGGCGTGGCATCGGAAGGTGGGTCTGGCGGGCGGTCGTCGTCCTTGCTGACCCGGTGGGTCAGAACACCCGGCTCACCTGCGCCGCGTGCAGCCCCTTCGGCCCCTCGGTGATCTCGAACTCGACCTTCTGGCCCTCTTTCAGGGTCTTGTAACCCTCCATCGTGATCGCCGAGTAGTGGACGAAGACGTCCTCCTCGCGGCCGTCGGGCTTGACGAATCCGTAGCCCTTGGCATTGTTGAACCACTTGACAACACCGGTGTTCATTTGCACTCCTCCACGGGTACATCGCGTATCTGGTGGCAGCCGTTCAGTCGTTGCTGGGCGCCGCTCTCCGTACCCGGCGGCGGACGCCTCAGGGCGCAAGTATAGTGTCCTGATTTCGTTGGTCAAATTCGGTGCCCTTGGCGGGTGCCGGCGCGGCGGCGGCGCAGGGTCTTGGCGCCCTGATCGAGCCCCTCGCCCGACCTTGGTCGCACCGCTTGCGGGCGCCGAAATCGCCGCCATCTTAGGCAGCGGCGAAGGCCGCCTTTATTGACTAGACTCCAGCATCTATGAGCACGCGGGACCCCAACGAGCGGCAGGAATCCGGACCTTCGGTCGAGGAGGCGCGACCCAAGCTCCGGCGCCCGCCCATGTTCAAGGTCCTGCTCCTGAACGACGACTACACTCCTATGGAGTTCGTGGTGCAGGTGCTGGAGACGTTTTTCGCCATGCCGCGCGACAAGGCCACCCAGGTCATGCTGCATGTACATACCCGGGGGGTGGGTGTGTGCGGCGTGTTCACCCGCGACATTGCTGAAACCAAGGTCTCCCAGGTCACCGAATACTCCAGAAGCCATCAGCACCCGCTCATGTGCACCATGGAGGAGGCGTGAGCGTTGCCGCGGCGGAGCGCTGGCCACCCTGACTCGACACCACAGGACCGCTTCTACCCCCTCACAGGCAAGGTCACCATGCTGAGCAAAGAGCTTGAATATACGTTGAATCAGGCCTTTAAGGAGGCCCGCGCCAAGCGTCACGAGTACATGACAGTGGAGCACCTGCTGCTGTCGCTCCTCGACAATCCGACGGCAGCCAGGGTGCTCCGTGCCTGCGGGGCGGATTCGGCACGGCTGCGCCAGGAGATCGGCACCTTCATCGACGAGACGACGCCCCTCATCCAGGGGGATGCCAATCGTGAGACCCAGCCGACGCTCGGCTTTCAGCGGGTCTTGCAGCGCGCCGTCTTCCACGTCCAGTCCGCCGGCAAGAAGGAGGTGACCGGCGCCAACGTGCTGGTGGCACTGTTCAGCGAGCAGGATTCTCAGGCCGTCTATCTGCTCAATCAGCAGGACATCACCCGGCTGGACGTGGTCAACTACATCTCCCACGGCATCTCCAAGGTCCCGGGCGAGAACCCCGAGGACGAGTCTCACGGCGGCGACGCCGAGGACGCCCGCGAGGTCGAGAAGGAGGGAGCCTCCCCGCTGGAGAGCTTTGCGACCAATCTCAATGCCCTGGCCCAGCGCGGGCGGATCGACCCCCTGATCGGGCGCGCCGCGGAGATCGAGCGCACCCTGCAGATCCTCTGCCGGCGGCGTAAGAACAATCCGCTGTACGTCGGCGAGGCCGGGGTGGGCAAGACGGCCATCGCCGAGGGGCTGGCCAAGAAGATCGTCGAGGGCGATGTCCCTGAGGTCTTGGCCAATGCCGTCATCTACTCCCTGGACCTAGGCGGCCTGGTGGCGGGGACCAAGTACCGCGGCGACTTCGAGAAGCGCCTGAAGGCGGTCCTGGCCCAACTGCGCCGTCAGCCCCACGCCATCCTGTTCATCGACGAGATCCATACCATCATCGGTGCCGGCTCGGCCTCGGGCGGGGTCATGGACGCCTCGAACCTGATCAAGCCCGTCCTGGCCTCAGGGGACCTGCGCTGTATCGGCTCCACGACCTACCAGGAATACCGCGGCATCTTCGAGAAGGACCGGGCCCTGGCGCGGCGCTTCCAGAAGATCGACGTCAACGAGCCGTCGGTGGACGAGACGGTCGAGATCCTCAAAGGGCTCAAGCCGCGCTTCGAGGAGCACCACCAGGTGACCTACACGCAGCCGGCCCTGCGTGCTGCCGCCGAGTTGTCGGCCAAGTACATCAACGACCGCCACCTCCCGGACAAGGCGATCGACGTCATCGACGAGGCCGGGGCCAACGTGCAGCTGCGCCCGGCGGACAAGCGCAAGAAGCGCATCGACGTCGCAGACGTGGAGGCGATCGTCGCCAAGATGGCGCGCATCCCGCCGAAGCGGGTCTCGACCTCGGACACCGAGGCGCTGCGCAACCTGGACCGCGACCTCAAGATGGTGGTCTATGGTCAGGACGATGCCATCGATGCCCTGAGCTCGGCCATCCGCATGAACCGCTCGGGTCTCGGCCACGAAGAGAAACCGATCGGCTCCTTCCTCTTCACCGGGCCCACCGGGGTGGGTAAGACCGAGGTGACGCGGCAACTGGCGCGCATCCTGGGCATGGAGCTCATCCGCTTCGACATGTCGGAGTACATGGAGCGCCACACCGTCTCGCGTCTGATCGGAGCCCCCCCCGGCTATGTGGGCTTCGACCAGGGCGGGCTGCTCACGGAGGCCATCAACAAGCATCCGCACGCCGTGCTCCTGCTCGACGAGATCGAGAAGGCCCATCCGGATGTCTTCAACCTGCTGTTACAGGTCATGGATCACGGCACCCTGACGGACAACAATGGGCGCAAGGCCGACTTCCGCAATGTGGTCCTGGTCATGACGACCAACGCCGGCGCCGAGGAGACCAGCCGCCGATCGATCGGTTTCACGGAGCAGGATCACACCACCGACGGCCTGGAGGCCCTCAAGCGCTTCTTCAGCCCGGAGTTCCGCAATCGCCTCGATGCGGTGGTGCAGTTCGGGGCGCTCACGCCGCAGACCATTGCGAGCGTGGTGGACAAGTTCATCTTCGAGCTGGAGCAGCAGCTCCTGGACAAGAAGGTCGCCCTGGTGGTCGACCCGGAAGCCCGCGCCTGGATCGCCAAAAAGGGCTATGACCCGGCCATGGGTGCCCGCCCGATGGCCCGGGTCATCCAGAACCACATCAAGAAGCCATTGGCCAATGAGGTCCTGTTCGGGGCGCTGGCGGGCGGGGGTCGGGTGCGCGTCTATGTCAAGGACGGCGACTTGGCTTTCGATCTCGGCGAACCTAAACCGCACTGAGTGCGGGAGGCGGGTCCGGTCTGGTCCCGAGGTCCCTGCGGCGCCAATGGGCGCGGGCCTCGGGCAAGGGCGGCGAGGTCAGACGGGCTTGGGCACGGGTGACCGGGGGTGAGCGGGATGCTCAGCGCGCGCGGTAGGTGATGCGGCCCTTGGTCAGGTCGTAAGGTGTCAGCTCCACGGTGACCTTGTCCCCGGTGAGGATGCGGATGTAGTGCTTGCGCATCTTTCCGGAGATGTGGGCGGTCACCACGTGACCATTGTCGAGCTCCACCCGAAACACGGTATTCGGCAGGGTCTCGATGACCGTGCCTTCCATCTGGATGACGTCTTCTTTGGACATGGACTGTCGGACTGATCGACTGAGGTTACGGCGGCAAAGCCGTGCAATGTTACCACAGCGGCGCGGGGCCAGGCTGGCATGACCGCGCAGCGCCCAAGGGCTCAGGTTGGGGCGAAACCAACGGTGTCGCTGCGGCGCGGGACAGGGGGCGGCGCGCTGTCACCGGCGACCCGCCGCATGCAGCTCCGCCGCCTGGAGGGTATTCTCCAGCAGGCTGGCGATGGTCATGGGGCCGACCCCTCCGGGGACCGGGGTGATCCAGGCGGCGCGCTCCCGGCAGGCGTCGAAGTCCAGGTCGCCGACCAGGCTGCCGTCCTCCAGCCGGTTGATCCCCACGTCGATCGCCAGGGCGCCCTCCTTGATCCAATGGCCGGGAACGAAGCGCGGCCGCCCGACGGCCGCCACCAGGATGTCCGCGGCACGCACCTTTTCCTCCAGCGCCTTGGTGCGGCTGTGGCACACCGTGATGGTGCAGCGCGCCGCCAGCAGCTCTAGCGCCATGGGCCGACCCACAATGTTCGACTGCCCGATGATGACCGCATCGAGGCCCTCCAAGGGCCGGCCGGTGGTGCCCAGCAGGGTCATGACCCCCTTGGGCGTGCAGGGGCGCAGCACCGGCATGCGCAGCGCCAGCCGGCCGACGTTGTAGGGGTGGAAGCCATCCACGTCCTTGGTGGGCAGGATGCGCTCGATGATCGCCTCTTCGTCGATGTGGCCGGGCAGGGGGAGCTGCACCAGGATGCCGTCGATGTGGTCCCGTGCGTTGAGGGCGTCGATCAGGTCGAGCAGGGCGGCTTGAGTCGTGTCGGCGGGCAGCTCGTGCAGCTCGGAGTGGAACCCGACCTCCTGGCACGCCTTGCGCTTGTTGCGCACATAGACCTGGGAGGCGGGGTTGGCCCCTAACAGGACCACGGCCAGACCAGGGGGCCGCCGGCCCTGGGCCGCAATGGCCTGCACCTGTGACTTGATGGTGACGCGGATCTGCGCCGAGACGGCCTTGCCGTCGAGGATCTGCCCGGCCATGCGGCCTCCTGCCCGATGCTTGTCGTGAAAGGCTGGCATCATAGCCTCGCGGGACCGGGTTGCAAGACAGCGGATTCGAACCCTTGCTGACGTGGAGGGATGCGATGCCAGACATGTTGGTCAGACTCTACGACCTCCCAGATCTGAGGGCGGCCCTCGCCCAGCAGCAATCCCAGGGCGTCGAGGTGCGCCGCGCCCTAGCCCCTGAGAAGCACGGCGTGGTTAAGTGGGTTACCGATCGCTGGGGCGAGGTCTGGGCGAGCGAATGCGATGTGGCCTTTGCCCGCCAGCCGGTCGCCTGTGTCCTAGCCAAGCAACAGGACCGCATCCTGGGATTTGCCTGCTATGAGGCAACCTGTCGCAATTTCTTCGGGCCCATGGGGGTACGCAAATCCGCGCGGGGGAAGGGTATTGGCCGCGCCCTGGTCCTTGCCGGCCTCCATGCGATGCGCGCTCAGGGCTATGGGTACGCAATCATCGGCGGGGTCGGGCCCGAGGATTTCTATGTCAAGACGGTTGGCGCCGTCCTGATCGAGGGCTCTACGCCTGGGGTTTATGGCGGTCTGCTTTGACCCCCCAGGTTCGCCCGGTTCCGGGACATTCGACCCTGCGCGCTGCCCTGGTGGTCAAGGACCGCCGTCCGCCGGCTGGGTCAACCGCAGGACGGTGAGTGAGTAGGCCGGGACCTCGACTGGCAGACCCTGTCCAGCAAGGGTTGCTGGCCCGCGATTCACGGCCGGTCGGCCTCGCTCGCCGGCGGCTTGCCAGCGGTACTGGGCGCGGGAAAACTGGATCAGGTCCCCGTGTGCCAGGGCCGGGATTCGCTCGCCCTTCTCCAAGAATTCGACGTTGAGGTGGTACGCGTCGTTCGGGTTCTTGTTGATCACCAAGAGGCTCCAGGTGCCCTCGGGCAACCGCAGGGCAAAGGCGCTCACCCGCTCGAGGCCAAACAGGGTGCCTCCGGCGATGGACAAGGGGAAGAGCTGGTGGGGCTCTCCAGGCGGGCCGATCCAGTCCCGGTTGATCATCCGGGCCCCGAAGTAGGTGGCGGTAGGGGCGCGGACGCGCCACCGATCGTCAGCGATGAACAGCGTATTGTTTCCCCAGGAGTTGCACGCCAGCTCATCCATCAGTGCGGCAGGTTCGAGCCCATAGAGGAAGACCTGCGATACCCGATGCTGCAGCGCCAGGCCGACAATTTCGGCGTTCAGGAGGGCGCCCTCAATGTCGACCTCAGGGCGACAGGCGAAGGCAGAGTAGCCGTACTCCGTGATCATCCAGGGGAGGTTCGACGGGAGCCCGTCCGCATGGAGTCCGTCGATGACCGCGTTCAGGATGCGGGGGTGTACCGCCAACTGGAGCGACGGGTCCCCGCAGCAGTCGTCGAAGGGGTACCACTCGAAGGAGAAGAAGCGCAGGTCGCTCTCCCGGCCGCGGGACCTGAGATAGTCCAAAAAGCGCGTCATCCAGGGCCGCGCCTCATCGCCGATGGGCCAGGAGCGATAGCCGTCAATGGAGGTCTGAAAACCGGGACCGCCGAGCTGCAGGCCCGGGTCGATCCGGTGCAGGGCGTCGGCGAATTGCAGGAACAAGGCCCCGTAATCCTCCGGCGTGACGTATTGCCCATCGGGCTCCTCGCCCATTTCCACCTGGAGGACGGGATACCCCTGACGCTTGAGATAGGCGATCTCCGCCGCTGCATTGTCCGGGGTGTCGTAGAGCAGGGGCACGGGGATCACCGGCGGGTTCGAGCCGGTCAGGCCGCTGCGATAAAAGGCGTCGAGCCCGGGTTGCTCAGTGTTGGGATCCTTGTCCTGCGCGGTGTGCCAGGGGTCCGTGGACGAGACAAAGATCGGCGTCTGCCGGCGGGCATCCCGGGCGTGTACGACCTGGTCCTTGAAGCGGCCGTCCTTGTCCATGAGGCCAACGTCTAACTCCCGAATGGCATAGCCAAGGGAGTCGCGTATGTCGGCGCTGCCAGTCTTGGCGTCTGACGCCGATTTCAGCAGGAGCAGGCGGACAAAGCGCGTCTTCACCGGCGCGGGTGCCAAGCGACGTGTCTCGTTGCCGCCCCGGCCGCTGTCGATGCGCCCGTCAGGGAACGCGGCCCAGTGGGGGCAGATACGATTCTCGACGTAGTCCGCTTGAAGGTCGGTGCAGTATTCCACCCGGTAAGCCGCGGCGTGTGGCTCCCCCCACTGGACTCGCACCGCATCGACCGGCACCGGGTTCGCCAGATCGACGACCACCCATTGCGGGTGTCGCTCGTTGTCCTCCCCGGTGAAGTGCCGGTCGAGATAGGGATTGGATTTCCAGAAGCTCGCACTGTCCCCATCGTCCAGACGGGAGAACCCGTCGTCGTTGGCCTGATCGATGCTGGCCCCGCGCCGCGGTAACCGGTAGCCGTAGGAGACCTCAATGGGATGCCCTGGGGTGGCGTCGGATGTCCAGTAGCCGGAACGGCCGTCCGCGCCACTGAATCGCCCCGCAGGGTTCCAGTGCCAGGCCTCGATCGCGAGCTCCGTGCGTAGCCGATAACTGAACGGCCCGAAACCGACTCCCTTCATGCGGGCTCGATTGGGGCCGCGCAGCAGACGCTGGGTCGAGCCGGCCTCGTGACCGTCGATGCCAGCTCCGAAGGTCTCGGCGGGGATGAAGGTGTGCAAGGGTCCAGCGGAGAGGTCGATGGTGATCTTCAGATTCTCTGCGGCCTCGGGCGCGTGACTGACGATACCGGCCACGGCCAGAAAGACAAGGCCAAAGCACCTGATGCATTGCTTCATCGTCTAGTTGCAGAACCTCAAAATCATATACGGCTGCGATGTCATCGCGGGTCTACAGCCTTCGCTCAATCCGGCTGACAGCGATTCACGACAACCACTGAGCCCGACTTCCCGTTCCAGTGAGCCCGACATTGCAGAGCTGCTCAGGGCTGAAAGATGGGTCTGGACAGCCAGAAACGGTCGGCAATACCTTTGCGGTACGCTTCGAGCGCCGCGCTGGAGGAGTTGACCCGCAAGTCGCTGAAGGACCCATCGCCGTTCTGCCAGCGCTCGTGCCAGAAGACGGAAGCGCGCAACCTCGGAAATTCCTTGGGCGCCCGTTGAAAAAAGTCGGTGAGCCATTCTGCCTTGCTGCCCAGGTGCGGAAATTCCCCGACTCCCCATTCCCCCAGCATGATGGGCTTGTCCGGATCGACCTGGGCAATCTTTTCATAATACGCGCTCACCGCGCTAGCGACGCTGATCCAATTCTCGGTCGGATATTGGGTGCCGTAGGCACTCAACGCCAACCAGTCAGCGTAGGTGGGGCCTGGGTAATACTCCGCCATGGCATTCCAGGGTTCGTCCGGGTCGGATGTGTTGTTTGGATGCCAGACCCACAGGATGTTCGCTGCCCCCTTGGCTCGCACCCGATCCACGACATAGCGATACGCCTTCTTGAACATCTCTGGGCCGGCAAAGCAGCGGGCACAACCTGGCACGGGTTGTCCCTTGCCATAGAAAACCCCGGACCATGGGAACCACTCGCCGTTCATCTCCAGTCCCCAGGAGACGAGCAGGGGCTTGCCGTAGTCCTTGGCGTGGGCGGCCCACATATCGATATAGCTGTCCCACTGGCCTGCCAGAATTGTATGTAAATCAAAGCGCCCCCGTTGGCCGGGTGCGAGGTCTTGGTGCACTGGACGGTCCCAGGGGGACCAATAGACCAAGGGGACCGCGCCGTAGTTGGCAATAATCGCAAGCTGGTCGCCGGGAAAGCTTTCGTTCCCCCAATCGCTGGAGAACGCCACGATGGCTTGCTGTTTGCCCACCAAGTGGTCGAAGCGTTCGATTGCCTCAAGGGTGACCCGTTCCTCGCGCTCACCAAAGTCGATATAGGCCCCGCAATACGCTTGCCCCTCCGGGATCGCGAGCTTAAGCGGCTTGGTGCGCAACGCGGTTGCTCCCTGCGGTTCCGGAGGGAGCGCCCACGCCGATTGCCCACAGAGGCATGCCACGATGATTAGGAACAGGGGGAGCATTCGCATAGGTGATGCCGCCATTGATGTTTCGTGCATCGGTCCAACAAGCTCGGTTGCTGTCGAGAAGTACCTCGAACGTCCCTGCGATCGATCGGGGTGCGCCCGACCCTCACCCTTGACGACCTCGAGCCGATGGATCATCGCTGCGGAGCTGAGGGCAAGCCACCCCTTGAGCCGCGCCTCCTGCCGAGCCTATCCTGCGGCCCGACGCCCTGCGCGTCTGACAGGGCAATGCATGGACCCCCGCAGTGCTTGGCCGCGACTTCGGCAGGCGGATCGATCGGCACGGGCTGGCCACTGTACGTCGGCCCTCTCACCCGAGGAGCAACCGTACGATTCTGGTTGCGTGGCCGCGACGCTGGGCCGTCACCGAAACGGTGCATCGGTTGGCGGAGTCCGTCCGGCCTTGATTCAATGCGAACGACCGAAGGTTGAGAACCGATCGGGCCGGGGCATGAACCGCGGTTCTCATGGTGGCTGGGGAACATTGACCGTCGCCTTGCGATCCTGCTTGCCCCAGCCCACCAGGACGCCGCGGACTGAGGCAAGCATGCTCTTGACGGCCACGTAGTACATCAGTTGCCGGTAGAAGAACCGCTGCCAGAACAACCCGGCGAGAAGCCACTTGTTCTCCTTGGGCTCCAGGGCGAAGGCCAGGGCGGCGGCCAGGTAGTCCACCGCCAAGAACAGGGCGTAGTAGAACAGGACTCGCCCCAGGGCATCGCTGGAGTAGCCCTTGGGGTGCTGCCAGCGATCGATGGCCGCCCAGCCCAGGGAGCCGATCAGCATCAAGTCCATGACCGGCGAGATCAGCGGAAACAGCACCTGAAAGATCAGCACATTGGGCAGGGCGACCAGGCCGAGCGCACCATAGCGCGGCCGCAGCAGGGCGTCGGCGTGCTTCCAGGTCGCCTGCAGGGTGCCAAACATCCACCGAAAGCGCTGGCGGATAAAGCCCCGCACGGTCTCGGGTGCCTCGGTGAGCGCCACTGCCTCGTCCTCGTAGCGGATGGTAAGGCCCTGTTTGCGGATCGCCATGGTCAGATCGGCATCTTCCGCCAGGGTGGCGTCGCTGAAGCCGCCCGCGCGCACCATCGGCTCGCGCCGCCAAGCCCCCACCGCGCCTGGCACCACGGTGATGCAGTTCAGGACGTCGAAGGCGCGCCGGTCCAGGTTTTGGCTGGTGATGTACTCCAGCGCTTGCCACCAGGTCATCAGGTTCCGGCGGTTGCCCACCTTGGCATTGCCCGCCACGGCGCCCACGCCCGGATCCGCGAAGTGCCGTACCAGCTTAGAAATGGTGTCTCGCGTAAACACCGTGTCCGCGTCCAGGGCCACAACGATCTCGGCCTGAGTCTTGGCCAGACCGAAATTGAGGGCCGCCGGCTTGCCCGCGTTGGCCTTCGAGTAGACGGCGACCCGAGGGTCGCCAGCAAAGATGTCCCGGGCCAGACGGAAGGTCGCATCGGTGGAGCCGTCGTCCACCACGATGATCTCGAACTGCGGGGGGTGGTCGCAGGCCAGAAGCGATGTGATCGTCTGGCGGATCACCTTCTCCTCGTTGTAGGCCGGGACAATCACCGCCACGGATGGTGAGTAGGCGGGATCGAAGACGCGCCTGCGTTTACGCCAATGCTGGTAGAGGGCCAGCGCGCCGATGAACAGCAGGCGCGCAATCCCAAGCACGATGCCGATCAAGAAGAGCCAATGGAGGGTGGCAGACAGGACATTGATAAGGGCGAAGCCGATCCAGTCGAGCCAGGTCTGCCACTGACTCTCCGGCGCCACGGGCGGCATGATGTCGTCGCGGCTGCGCCCGAGCAGGTCGGCGACCGTCACGAACTGGTAGCCGCGCGCGCGCAGCGCCTCGATCAACCTCGGGATGGCCTGCACCGTCTGGCTCCGATCTCCCCCGCAATCGTGCAGAAGCACGACGTTACCTTCTCCCTGGTTGGCCTGCTCGATGGTTCGGCGCACGATCTCATCCACGCCCGGGCGCTGCCAGTCGCCCGGGTCGATCTGCATGCCCACGGCGAGGTAGCCCTGCGCGCTCGCCAACTCGATGGGGCGCACCTGGTCGATGCTTTCGGGCTCCGAGTCCTCCGCATAGGGGGCGCGGAACAGCCGTGACTGCCGGCCGACGGCGCTCGCGAGCAGGCGCTGGGTCGCCGAGAGCTCGAGCACGAGCTGGGCCGGCGAGATCAGGGAGACATTCGGGTGGGTGAAGGTGTGGTTACCAAGCTCGTGACCCTCGGCGACGATCCGGCGCAACAGGTCCGGGTGCGCCTCGCCGTTCGCCCCGATGATGAAAAAGGTGGCATGTACCCCCGCCTTGGCGAGGGCGTCGAGGACTTGGGGTGTGTACTGGGGGTCCGGACCATCGTCGAAGGTCAATGCGACCTGGCGGGATTGCTTGCCCTGACGCGTGATGACATAAGGGGACGGGAAGGCGGTGAAGTGGGAGCCCGTGATCAGCGTGCGCTTCGCGTCGAACTCGATGTCACGCCGGCCGGATTCCGGCTTGGCAGTGATGCGCAAGATCTCACCTTGGCCCTCGTAATCCAGGCCATAGGCGAAGCGGATGTGGCGAAGCTGCTCGGCCTGGCTGGCACCGAGTGGGCCCTGAGCGCCGAAGACCTGCCACAGGGATGGGTCCTCACCACCCAGGCGCCAGAGCGCATAGCCGCGCGGCTGGACGGAACGCGCCACCACCATCTCGTTGAACACGGTGACCGCGTCGAGCAGCCAGACCTGGTGCACGCGGTCCTCGTCGTCCGCGTACTCGAATCCGGGGTTGAGAGACACCGGGTCGAGCCGGATGTCACCCTCGGACTCCTTGGCCGTGAGCACCGCCTCCTCAAAGGTCATCTCCTCGGCGTGGTGACTGCCCTTGACCCAGTCGTAGCCGTAGCTGCCCAGGGCGACGATCATCTTGTCCGCCGGCACGTCGCGCTGGCGCTCGTGCAGGACCTTGGCGAACCAGGGCAGGCTGGCAATGGGCCCGGCCGCGCCAGTCGACCAGTGCTCGTCATAGGCCATGAGGATCACGTAGTCCGCGTGCTTGGCCAGGTCCTTGTACCTGAAGGCTGGGTCGCTGGCGGGCAGGTTGATGGACAGGCGCAGCCCTTTCTGCTGCAGCACGCTGTAGAGCTCGGCGATAAAGCGGCGAAAATCCGGCTGAGCCTTGGCCGGAATGTTTTCGAAGTCGATGCTGATCCCCGCGAAGCCGTGGCGGGCGGCATAGGCGGCGAGCTGCTCGATCGCGAGCGCCCGGGCGCCGGGCTTGGCGAGCATGCGTCCGAGCTTGCCCCCTTCCCACTCCTGACCGCTCCAGTTGTTGACCAGGGGCATGATCTGCAGGCCGGGGCGGTGCTCGCGCAGGTACTGGGTCACCTGCGCCGCCCGGGGCGCATCGTCCTCCCGGATGGAGCCGTCATCGCCGGCGAGGTGGAGCCATTCCGGGATCAGCATGTCGAGCTCGCCCAGGTGCTCCTTCAGCGAGCTCATGCTGGCATCGTCCCAGTTCACGAAGAACCCGATCCGCAGCGGCTGCGCCGGCTCCGGCAACGCCATGGGCGCCTTCGCGAGCAGGCGCTCCAGGCTGCGCTGGTTCTCTTGGGCCAACTTGGCCTTCGCCTCCTGCAAGGCGTTCTCCCGGCGGTTGCCCGTATGACGCAGGGCGGGCGACGGTACCGGCGGCAGGGCGTGGGCGCCGTGCGGCACGATGCTCGCGCCCGGCAGGTCGAGTGCCGGCAGGGCCGGGCTCGCCAGGATGCTCAGGACCAGGCTGCCCAGCAGAAGCGACAGCACCACTCCAGCGGCGACCAGGCCGAGGCGCAGGCGAGGCCAGCGCTTGTGGGCGGGATCGAAGAAGACGGGCTTGATCCGTGACGGTTCGGCCGTACCGGGCGAAGGGGTGTGGTCTGGACCTGTCATGCGATGTCGTTCGCTTAGCAATCGTCTTGACCAGCGAGTGGGACGGCACGCCCTGGCCGTCGAAATGCGCTGCAGGCGCTCCACAGTGACCCTGGCCCCCTGAGAGAGGGGTGAGGGAAAGCCGGCAGGGCAGCCGTGTTGTCGTCCGCGGGCGCCACACGGGGGTCATGCCGGGTGAGGCCTTGGCCCGGCGCCGCGGTCGGTCTCGGGGGTCCCTGATCGCGGCCGGACGCTTGGTCGGGGTCCCCGGAGCTTGGCCCATCGTGGCCACGCTGCCTGTGGGGCGCACAGGCGGGGCCGGTATCTTAACGGACCGCGGGGCAGGCCCAAAGGACTCCCTCGGACCTGTGCGGAGCCTCGTCCGTCAGCTTGGTATCGATTCTGCCGCCGTCGGCGGATAATGTGAGGAGCCGCGGGGGTCTAGAAGGCTCCCGTGCACGACAGCATGGTACCGGCATGACTCACAAGAGCCCGCGATGGCGGGCAACGGCTCGTACCCGCCTTGGGCTCGACACTTGACTAGGACCAAAGGTGCGTGACTTGTCGGCCAGATCCAAGCCCCCTGTGACCCTGAGCGCCGACCAGGGCTCGCTTGAGCCACTCCCCGATGTGGCCGCCGATGGCCGGCCAAGACCCGCTTGGCTGAGCTACCTGGGACCTGCCCTGGCCGTGGCCGTGCTCGCGCTGGCGCTGCTGGTCCTGCACCACATGGCACAGGACATCCGCCTGCGGGAGGTGGCCGACGCCCTGCGCGCGGCGACCTGGACCCAGATCGTCCTCGCCATTGCCGCCACGGCCCTGAGCTTCGCCGCCCTGGCGGCCTATGACGTGCTGGCCGTGCGCAGTTGTGTCCAGGAGCCTGTCGGGCTGGGCACGGCGCTGTTCGCCGGGGCCACGGGCTATGCAGTCTCCAACGCCCTCGGCTTCCCCGTCCTGACCGGCGGGTCGGTGCGCTACCGCATCTATTCGGCGGTCGGGCTGGGTGCGGCCGACATCGGCCGCATCGTCGCCATCGCCTGGCTGACGCTCCTACTGGGGCTGATCTTTGTGGTCGGGCTGGCCATGACCCTGGACCCAGCCGGCATTGCCGCCCTGACGAGCCTTCCCGTGGCCACCGCCCGGGGGGTCGGGCTGGCCCTGGTGGGCGCGACGGCCGCCTTCCTGGTCTGGGTGTCCACCGGCCAGCGCTGTCTGTGTCTGTTCGGCTGGTCCATCCCCATGCCCGGCGGGCGGACCGCCCTTGCCCAGCTCGTCGCGGGGAGTGTCGACTTCGCGGCCGCCGCCGCGACCCTCTATGTCTTGCTGCCCCCTGGCGCGGCCCCGGAGCTGGGTGCCTTCCTGGTGGTGTTTGCGGCGGCCATCGGACTCGGGATTATCGCTCACACCCCCGGGGGTATCGGGGTCTTCGAGGCGACCATCGCGGCCGGTTTCGGTATGACAGGCGGGCCCGACCTGGTGGCGGCCCTGGTGCTGTACCGGGTCATCTACACCCTGCTGCCGCTGGCCGTCGCCGCGCTTGCCCTGCTCGGGGTGGAGCTGGTGCGGCGCCGCACCCAGGTCACGGCCGCCAGACGTCTGCTCAACGGCATGCTCCAGGGCGTGGTGCCGGCCGTGGCCGGCGGGCTGGTCCTGGCGGGGGGGGTGGTCCTGTTGGTGTCGAGCTCGATCCCGCGCCAGGCATGGCGGATCGATCTCCTTGCCAACCTGGTGCCGCTGTCGCTCGTCGAGGCCACTCACCTGTTGGGCAGTCTGACCGGCATCTTGCTCATGGTCGTCGCCCGCGGGCTCTTCACCCGTCTCGCCCCCGCCTGGTGGGCGGCGGTGGTCTTGCTCGGCGCCGGCATGGTCTTCTCCATGGTCAAGGGCATCGACTGGGAAGAGGCAGCCATCCTGCTGTCGCTGATCGGCTTTTTGGCTTTCTTCAAGGAGCTGTTCTACCGCCCCGGCCGGCTTGCGGACCTGCGCCCCGGGCTGCGCTGGCTGTCCCTGGTCACGGGGCTGCTCATTGTGGTGGCTTGGGTTGGCTTCTTCCTGTACCGCCATGTCGACTACAGCCACGAGCTGTGGTGGGACTTCGCCTGGGAGGGGGATGCGGCGCGCTTTCTGCGCGCCGGTTTGGCGGTGGGCATCGTGGCGGCCGCAGCCCTGGCGGATGCCCTGTTCAATCGACCGCTGCCCGCCGTCAAGGCACCCGAGCCCATCCCCGAGCCGGTACGGCGTCTGGTGGCCGAGGCCCCGCGGGCCCTGGCATGCCTGGCACTTCTCGGGGACAAGCGGTTCCTCCTCACCGAGGCCCAGCGCGCCTTCATCATGTACGGTGTGTCGGGGCGGAGCTGGGTCTCCCTCGGCGGGGCTATCGGCGAGGGGGACGATGCGCGCGAGTTAGTGTGGCGTTTTCGCGAGCTGGCGGACCGGCACGCCGGACGGGTCGTCTTTTACGGCGTGAGCACCGAGGACCTGCCGATCTACCTGGACATGGGCCTGGCCCTGCACAAGATCGGGGAGGTCGCGCGGGTGGATCTCGCCGCCTTCTCCCTGCAGGGCTCGGCGCGCCAGGAGCTGCGTTATGTCGACCGCCGAGCCACCAAGGAGGGGCTGGAGCTCACCGTGCTGCCGAAGGAGCGGGTCCCCGAGGTCATGGACGAGCTCAAACGCGTCTCCGACGCCTGGCTGGCGAGCAAGAAGGCGAGCGAAAAGGGCTTTGCCCTGGGGGCCTTTCGGCCCGACTACCTGCGCGAGCTCGATTGCGCCGTGCTGCGCAAGGACGGGCGGATCGTCGCCTTCGCCAACCTCATGCGGGCCGGTGGTCGCACCGAGCTGGCCATCGACCTGATGCGTTACGAGGCGGGGGTCTCAAAGATCCTCATGGACGCCCTGTTCGTTCGCGTTGCCCTTTACGCCAAGGAGCAGGGCTACGCCTGGTTCAACCTGGGTGCCGCCCCGCTCTCCGGCCTGGCCAACCACCCGCTCGCCCCCACCTGGCACAAGGTCGGGTCCCTGATCTTCCGGCGCGGGGAGGAGTTCTACCCCTTCGAGGGGCTGCGCGCCTACAAGCAGAAGTTCAACCCGGTCTGGACCCCCCATTACCTGGCCTGCCGCGGCAGCCTGGCCCTGCCTCAGATCCTGGTGGACGTTGCTGGCCTGATTGCCGGCGGACGCCTGGAGATGATCAAGAAATGACCCCGAAAACCGTCAGCCTGGCGGCGCTGCTCGGACTGTCTTTCCTGACGGGCGGGGCGCTCATGCCGAGGGCCGCCGCCGACGCGGGCACGACCCTGGGGACGGACCCCGCGAGCACCCAGGCCGCAGGGCCGGCGCCGGCACGCCCACGGCTGGTCTCCGCGAAAAGGTTGCGGGACATCCCGCTGGTCTTGCCGCCGGAGGGTGCAGCCGCGCCCAAGGGCCTGGCCGTCCTGGTCTCGGGCACCGAGGGGTGGACGCCGGAACGCGAGGCCGAGGCCCGCGCCTTGGCCGACGCTGGGCTGATCGTCCTGGAGGTGGATTTCACCGTCTATCGCAAGGCCCTGGCCGCCTCGGGCGACGGTTGCCACTACGTGGTGGCGGACTTCGAGGCCCTGGCCAAGGTCGCCCAGCGCGAGCTGGGGCTCAAGACCTATCTGCGCCCCGTCCTGGTCGGCTCCGGGGCCGGGGCCGGTACCTTCGCCTATGCCGCCCTGGCGGACGCCCCGGACAATACCCTGGGAGGGGCCGTGGCCCTGGGCTTCGACAATCGGCTGGACACGCCGGTGGCCTTCTGTCCCGGCGCCAGCTCCAAGCCCAACCCGCGCGGCGGCTTCAGCTACGGCTTCGACCGTCCCCTCCCGGCCGCCATGACCTTCCTGACGGGACCCGGCGAGGCGGCGCTCATCGACCCTGACTTCGCTGCGGGCGACCGGGTGACCTTGCGCCAGCTCGACCCGGCTCAGCGCGTCTCCCAATTGGTCCAGGCCACGCTCGACACGGCCGGCGGCGACGCCTTGGATGCCGCCGACCTGCCCGTGGTGCAGCTCGACCCCAAGGGGGATGCGCGGGCGGTGGCCCTCATCTGGTCCGGGGACGGGGGCTGGCGCGACATCGACCAGAGCATGGGCGGGCTGCTCGTCGAGCACGGGTTTGCCGTGGTGGGGATCGACTCCCTGCGTTACTTCTGGTCGCAGCGCAGCGCCGAGGAGATGGCGCGCGACATGGCCCTGATGCTCGCAGCGGCTGATCCGCGCGCCCGCCTTCCCGTCCTGCTCGCGGGCTACTCCTTCGGGGCGAATGTCCTGCCCTTCGCCTGGCCGCACCTTGACCCCCAGATCCGAGCCCGCACCCACCTCCTGGCCTTGCTCGCCCCGGAGGAGAAGACCGGCTTCCAGATCTCGGTGGGCGGCTGGCTGGGGATGTCCACGGGCGATGCCGACGTGGTCGGCGCCGTCCTCGCCCTGCCGCCGGCCCTGACCCTGTGCATCCACGGGCGGGACGAGGAGGCGAGCGCCTGCGTGTCGCCCCTCCTGACCAAGAGGGGGGAGGTCGAAGTGGTCGCGCTCCCGGGCGGGCACCACTTCGATGAGGACTACGCCAAGCTCACCTCCATCATCCTGGCCGCCTTCGATCGCCGGCTGACCCAGGCCGCACCAGGACCGGCGACCCAAGGCCAGTCGGCGCCGCCAGCCGCCCCACGCTAGGGGCCTGCGGGCGATCTCTGGTGTGACCGGGTACCGTCCATCGGCCAAGTCTGCGGGCCGAGTCTGCGGGACTGGGACGATGCCGGCGCCCCGGATGGGTCTGGCGCCCCGCAGGTGCTTTGCCTGCGCGGGGCCATTCCGAGTGCCTCAATTGGAGGGTCAACCGAGATGGTACGCAAGACGCTGAGCGCATGCGCCCTCACCGCCGCCCTTGCGGGGGCCGCCAATCTGCACGCCCAGGCCCAGGCGACGGCGAGCACCAGGGGTCCGTTCGGCTTTGAGCCTATCGGCCAATCCGCCAACACCGCCGACTGGAATCCGGCCGCTCCCTGGGTCATCCCGGCAGGGTTCACGCAGACGGTTGTGTCGGACGAGTCCGCTCTGAACATCTACGACCGCGGGCGCGACGACTGGACCGACATGAGCACCGTCAACGAGACCGGGCGGGAGGCGGGCCGTTACCTCTACCGGACCCACGAGGCGCGGCTGCCGGACAGCCTGCCCCAGGGCGGTGCGCTGTCGGTGGTCGATCTCCAGACCGGCCGGGCCAAGATCCTGGCCCAGGACCCCAGCTACGATGCACTGGATGGCATCCGCTGGACCCCCTGGGGCACCCTGCTGTTCGGCGAGGAGGTCGGCAACGGCCGCCTGTTCGAGATCGTGCTCGACCCGGACGACCCGACGTCCGGCACCGTCTATGAGCGGCCGGCCCTGGGCCGCTTCGCGCACGAGGGCATCGAGGTCGGCCCGGACGGTGCCGTGTACCTGGTCGACGAGCAGCGCGGTCTGACGGATGCCACCGGCTGCGACCGCACGCCCTGCGGCGGCGGGATCTATAAGTTCGTCCCGGACCGCCCCGGCGACCTCGCCAGCGGCAAGCTCTACGTCCTGAGGGTCCTGGATGACGCGGACCAGGAGGGCGTCGGCCAAGCCGAGTGGGCAGGTCCGATCGACCCGCTGACCGTGCGCGCCTCCGGCAGCGCCATCGGCGGCACCAGCTACCAGCGCCCGGAAGACGTCGAGATCATCGGCGACACCCTGTTCGTGGCCATCACCGAGGGCACGCCCAATCCGTTTGGCATCGAGCGCTACGGCGGTCGGGTCATTGCCGTGAACCTCAGCTCTCTGATGGTCACCAACTACGTCAAGCCTGGGGTCAATGTCCCCATCGAAATCGGACGCCCCGGCGACAAGGGCTTCCAGACCGGCTTCGACAACCCGGATAACCTGGCCGAGTCACCGGACGGCAGGCTGGTCATCGTCGAGGACAATGTTCCGTCCGACATCTGGGTCGCCAGCGCGGATCACGACCAGGACGGCGCCGCCGACGCGGTCTGGCTGTTCGCCTCCCTGTCCGACCCGGGCGCCGAGGGCACGGGCCTCTGCTTCGGCAAGGACCCCAAGACCCTGTTCGTCAACGTCCAACACTCCGCGGCCGCGGACGGCGACGCCACTTGGGCGATCACCAAGGCGCAGTAAGCTGAGTCCCGGCGGCCGCTGCGGGAGGGGCGCGCCGCGCCGCGACCCGAGGGCGGCCGGGTGCCCTGGCCTTTGAAGGCGGAGCCGCTGCGATTCGCTGACGTTGGCTCAGGTGCCGCCCCTGGCAACCTTGCCGTCCGATGCGTCAGGGTCCCGCTCGGTGAAGATGTCTGGGGGGCGATGTCTGGGCTGCGATGTCTGGGCGGCGATGTCTGGGCGAAGATGCATTCGATGCGCCGGTGCGCACCCATTGATCCACCCGAGGAGCAGACTCTATGGCAGCAGCACTCGAACGCCAGGGCTCGACAGCGGCGATCAACGGGTTTCCGCCGATGGTGCGGGTTGGTTTCGAGCTCGACGCGACGGAGCCTGTCCGTCTGCCCCTCTACCCGGGCTCCGCCTGGCGCGGTCTGCTCGGCCACAGCCTGCGGCGGACCGTGTGCGTGACACGGCAGCGCACCTGCGAGGGCTGCCTCCTGACGGGCACATGCCCGTACTCGGTCTTTTTCGAGTCGCCTCCGTCCGGCCCGGAGCAAGCGAGCCGCTATACGGCGCTGCCGCACCCCTTCGTTTTGGATGTCGCGGCGCACCCCGAACGCGATGTTGCGGCGGGCGATGCCTTGCGGCTGGGCATGACGCTCATCGGTCCTGCCATCGACCTGTTGCCGTACCTCATCCAGGCCATGGATCGCGCCGGCGAGCATGGCCTCGGGCACAGGGCAGGCCGATTTGCCCTGCGCCGGGTCCTTGCCGAGGACGGGCTCGGGAGCGGCCAATGGCACTGCGCCTACGAGACCCAGTCGCGCGGCTATAGGCGCTTGGTCGGTATGCCCCCGCTGCTTCTGGAGCCAGCCCCAGCCGGGGCGGTCGAGGTGGATTTCCAGACGCCGCTGCGCATCAAGCGGCACGGGCAGTTTGTTGGCGCGGCGGACCTCGCCGCGGCGGACCTGCTACGCAACCTGTTGTCCCGATTGGCGAGCCTGGCCGACTTCTACGGTGGCACCGTCGATCGGATCGAATGGGCCAGGCTCGGTGCCCAGACGCGGGACCTGTCCGTGACCGCCTCGCGGCTTGCCTGGTCGGACTGGACGCGCTTCTCCTCGCGCCAGCAAACGACCATGCAGATGGGAGGGCTGGTGGGTCAGCTCACCCTCGACGGACCCACGCTCCCGGAGATGTGGCCCGCGCTTTGGCTCGGGCAGTGGACCCACGTTGGCAAGGGCACGAGCTTTGGCCTGGGGAAATACCGGCTGAAGGCGGCGGACCCTGCTGACTCCGCACGGGCGGGCGCGCCCAGCGGAACCTCGCCGCAAGCTTGCCGGATCTGACCCGGGCACGCGGGCGCGGCATTCTCGGGACCTGGCGTCGGGCTGACAGGGCGCGCCGCATACAGGTCATGGCCGGGATGCCGCTCGGCCCCCGTTACACATTCCGATTTGCGACTAAGCTTCGCCCAGCAACCCAGCCCACCAACGCCGCCGATCACAACCATGGACCCCGGCCACTATCATCGCAGGATTCTGTTGGCGGTCACTGGCCTGTCCCCGCAGGTCGTGACCGAAACCCTCTACGCCCTGGCCGTGACCCGCGAGCCCCCCTTCGTGCCTACGGAGATTGTGGTAGTGACCACCGCGGAGGGTGCCGAGCGCGTGCGTCTCAGCCTGCTGTCCGAAGACCCTGGATGGTTCCAGCGGCTGCGCCGCGACTACGGCCTGCCGCCCATCGCCTTCGGCCCAGAGCGCGTCCAGGTCCTGCGCGACGGCGATGCCAGCCCCTTGGCCGACATCCGCCGGCTCATGGACAACGAGATTGCCGCGGATCGGATCACCGAACAGGTGCGCGAGCTCACCGCCGACCCAGACAGCGCGCTCCATGTGTCCATCGCTGGTGGGCGCAAGACCATGGGGTACTACTTGGGCTATGCCCTGTCGCTCTTCGGCCGCCCCCAGGACCGGCTCTCCCATGTGCTGGTCCCGGAGCCCTTCGAGTCGAGCTGGGACTTCTTCTACCCCACCCCGTATAACCGGGTCATCACCACCCGCGACAACAAGCTGGTGGACACCGCCGATGCGGAGGTCGCCCTGGCCGAGATCCCCTTTGTCAGCCTGCGCGATGGCCTGCCGGAGCGCCTGCTCTCGGGCAAGGCGAGCTTCCGGCAGACGGTGGCCGCGGCGCGTCGCGCCTTGGAGCCGCCGGAGCTGACGGTCGACCTCGCGGGGCAGCGCATCAGCGCTGGCGGCGAGGTCGTGCCGATGCCGCCGGCGGACCTGGCCTTCTATGCCGTCATGGCCCGCCGCCGCCAGACCGGGATGCACGCCGCACGCTGGGACACCGACGGCCTCGCCCAGCAGTACCTGTCCGAGTACCGGCGCATCGCAGGCGAGCTGTCCGGTGAGCTCGAGCGCGTCGAGTCGGCCCTGGCGGACGGCATGACCCAGGAGTATTTCGAGCAGCGCAAGTCCCGCACGAATACCACGCTCAAGGGTGCCCTTGGTCCGCAGCTCGCCGCCCCGTACCTCATCCAGGGCGATGGGGCCAGACCGCGGACGCGCTACGGGCTTCGCATCGACCCCGAGGCGATCTGCTTTGGCCCCATGGAAGCCCTAGGCGCGCGACCCCAGCATGACGCACCCTCGATCGGCGGTGCCGCGCCCACGCAATGACAGCCGGCATTCGCCTTCCCATCAACCCTCCATCCCGTTGCCTGAATCCCATGACCGACACCCAGATCCGCTGCCCCAACTGTGGCTACGCGATCCCCATCTCGCAAGCCCTGAGCGACCAGATCCGCGGCGAGTTGGAGACCCGCCTCCAGGCGGAGCACGAGGCGCGCCTCAAGCGCGCCGTCGCCGAGGCCGAGGGGCGCGCCCGCGGCGCACTCGACCTGGAGCTCGCCGACCTCAAGGCCCAGATCGCCGAGCGCGCCCAGCAGGCCGAGCAGGCCGCCGCCCGGGAGCTGGAGCTGCGCAAGCGGGCCCGGGCGCTGGAGGAGGAGCAGAAGGCCCAGGCCGAGCGCATCCGCGCCGAGGTCGAGGGGCGGCTGCGCCAGGAGGCCGCCGAGGCCATTGCCAAGGCCGCCGCCGCGGCCGAGGCCAAGGCGCTGGAGCAGGGCGCTCGCCAGCTCAGCCACTTGCAGGAGGAGCTGGCCGCCCAGCGCGAGAAGGCGCGCATCGCCCAGGAGGCGGAGCTCGTGCTGCGCAAGGACAAGGCCGCCCTGGAGGAGCGCGCCCGCGAGCTGGATCTGGAGGTCGCGCGCAAGCTCGACGCCGCCAAGGGCGAGCTGGAGACCGCCATCCGCAAGGCCGCCGCCGAGGAGCAAGAGCTCAAGCTCAAGGAGAAGGAGAAGACCATCAACGACCTGCGCGCCGCCCTTGAGGACGCCAAGCGGCGTAGCGAGCTCGGCTCCCAGGAGCTGCAGGGCGAGGTCCTGGAGCTCGACATCCAGGCCGCCCTGGAGCGGCAGTTCCCCGCCGACCGCATTGCCCCCGTGCTCAAGGGGGCGCGCGGCGCTGACATCCAGCAGTGGGTGCGCAACGACCGTCTGGAGGACTGCGGCCTGATCCTGTGGGAGACCAAGAACGCCAAGAATTGGTCCCCGGCCTGGATCGACAAGCTCAAGCAGGACCAGCGCGCCGCCGGCGCCGCCGCGGCGGTGCTGGTCGCCGTGGCGCTGCCGGACGGCATGGAGGGCTTCGGGCGCCTCGACGGCATCTGGGTCGCGGGCCTCAAGCTGTGGCCGGCCCTGGCGGTGGCCCTGCGCGAACAGCTCATCGCCGTGAGCTATGCCCGCGCCGCCACCGCCGGCAAGGGCGAGAAGATGGAGCTGCTCTACGAATACCTCTCCGGCACCGAGTTCCGCCAGCGGGTGGAGGCCATCGTCGAGGCCTTCGAGGCCATGCAGCTCCAGTTGAACCGCGAGCGCCGCGCCATGGAAAAGCAGTGGGCCGAGCGCGAGAAGCAGATCGCCCGGGTCATCGGCAGCACCTCGGCCATGTACGGGGCCTTGCAGGGTATCGTCGGGGCCGGACTGCCCTCGATCCCCGCCCTGGAGCTCGATGATCGCCCGCTGCTCGAGGGCGGCAGCACCGAAGTCTGACAGTGGTCGGTGGGAGCGCGGCCCTCGGCAGGTCATCGCACCCCTGGCTGGGGTCTCGCGCCAAGACGGGTCTGGCAAAGGACTGCGTTAGCGCACTTTGGGAGCCTGCATGAACTGTAAGCACAAGGCCTACAGGGGCCAGACGATGACCTCGCAGATGATCGTTCGAGTCGCGCCCGAATTGAAGGATCGGGTCAGTCGTTCGGCCCGAGGGGAGGGCAAGACGGCGAGCGAGGTCGTGCGCGCGCTGCTCACCCAATACGTCCAGGAGCGCGACCCGGCGACCCAGATCGACCAACCATCCGCACCCAGGCCAAGCACGAGGCCTGCGCCTGGCGGACGGCTGCCGCGTCGCGCTCGGCGCCGCCGACCTTGCCTTCTACGCCTGGCTCGCCCGGCGCTCTAAGCGGGGCGACCCGCCGGTACGCATCCCCCCAAGCGCGAGCGCGACTGGAGCGAGACCGACCGCGCCGAGTTTGCCGTCTACCTCAGCGAGTACCAGGCCGAGGCCGAGCGCGCCGACGTGCGCGAGGGCACCGGCACGGAGCTGCGCGCCGTCGGCGCCATGACCTACCCCTTCTTCCACCAGTGCAAGGCACGCATCCGCGAGTGCCTGGAAGAGACCGTCGGCCCCCTCGCCGAGGCCTACGCCATCCAGGCCATCGAAGGGGGCAGGCCGGCACGGTACGGGCTCGCCATCGATCCCGAGAGGATCGACATCATTGGGGAGGGGTACCTATGACGACGACCCTTGTCAGCTTCCTGGGCCGGGCCCGTCAGGACCCGAAGACCGGGTACCGGACCGCCACCTATCGGTTTCCCGACGGGCAGGAGCGCACTACGGCCTATTTCGGTCTGGCGCTGCGGGAGGTCCTTGCGCCGGACCGCCTGGTGCTTCTCGGCACCGCCGGCAGCATGTGGGACTACCTGGTGGAGGCCGTTGCCGCCGACGGCGAGGAAGAAGATCTGCGCCTGCGGCTCATCGAGGCGGCGACTGCGGGCCGTGTCGACGCCGAGCTTCTCGCTGAGGTGGCGTCCCTGGTCGAGCGCGCCCTTGGCCTGCCCTGCATTCTGCGGCTGATCGACTACGGGCGCGATACCGAGGGACAGGCGGCCATCCTGGGGACCATCGCCGAGTCAGTCCCCGCGGGCACCGTCGCGCTCGACCTGACCCATGGCTTCCGGCACCTGGCCGCCCTCGGCCTGCTCTCTGGGTTTTTCCTGGAGCGGGTCGCCCGCATCGAGATTAAGGGGCTCTACTACGGCGCGCTCGACATGACCGAGCAGGGCATCACCCCGGTGGTACGCCTGGAGGGTCTGCTCGCCGTGCAACGCTGGATCGATGCCCTCGACCGCTTCGACCAGAGCGGCGATTACGGTGTCTTCTCCCCTTTACTGGTGGTCGATGGCGTGCCTGCGGACAAGGCCCGCTGCCTGGAGGAGGCCGCCTTCCACGAGCGCAACTTCAACCTTTCCGACGCCCGCCGGCGCATCCAGACCTTCCTTCCGGTGCTCGACGGCGAGCTATTCGGTGCAACCCGGCTCTTCCGCGATCCCCTTGTCAGACGCCTGTCCTGGGCGCGCGACGGCGACCTCATGGAGCATCAACGCCGGCTGGCCCACTTCTACTTGAACAACGGAGACTACGTGCGCGCCGCCATCCTCGCCTACGAGGCCGTGGTCACCCGCGAATGCCAGCGGCGCCGACTCAACCAACAAGACCACAAAGGCGGGCGGGAGCCGGCGGCCGAGATGTTCGAGGCCGAGATCAATGCCGGCCAGCACAACGATGCGACCCGCGAGGGCTACTGGATGCTCAAGAACCTGCGCAACGCCCTGGCCCATGGCAACCCGGCATCCGACCCACGGGTGCGCCAGATTGTCGCCAGCCGCGAACGCCTGCCGGCTGAGCTAAGGCAGGCGATCGACCGGCTGCTGAGCTGAGATCGCAACGACTACCATAGGGCCAGCCACCGCCCGGCGCCCTTCGGGCCCTTCCTGGAATGGCGCCGGCCGCAGCACCGGCGGTGCCGACCAGACTTCCGCCAACGGAGAACGATGGAATGAGTCGACCAATCGAAAAATATGACCCGAAGGAGACCCTCGCCATCTGGGAGGACAAGCCGCCAAGACCGGCCGATGGGGGCTGGCAAACCTACCCGTGCAAACTGGTCACACCCCTGTACGGCGGCGGCGTCCGCGCCGGCGAGGTGGACCAGGAGATGCCGATCCGCGCGACCGCCATCCGCGGCCAACTGCGGTTCTGGTGGCGGGTCGCCTGCGGCCACGGAGAACCGTCCGCGCAGTTGTTCAAGCGCGAAACCGCGATCTGGGGTGGCATCGCCGAGGCGGGCCCCAGTGCTAGTAAAGTCCGGGTTCAGATTCGCAACGTCGGTGTCCTGGACCTGGCGGCGGCCCACAACTACGTCCCGAACCATAAGAAGCCTGGCGAATTGCGGTCCATGCCCGATCTGGCCCCCTGGGCCGACGGATATGCCCTGTTTTCCGCCCAAGGGAAGCTGGCCCAAAATCGCCAAATAGTCGAAGAACACCCCAAGGTCCTGGCGAAGTCCGGGACCGCCTTTGACCTGGCACTGAATCTCTCGGCGAAGCTCACCGACGGGCAGCGGGCAGAGGTTCTCACGGCGCTGCGCTGGTGGGCGAGCTTCGGCGGGATCGGCGCGCGCACGCGCCGCGGTCTCGGGGCCATCAAGGTCAAAGACCTCGATCCTGTCACCGAGGGCGAGGTGGCCGCATGTGGCGGCCAACTGGTCGTGCGTGCGCCCGTCGCCGGGGCGACGGAGGCGTGGAAGGAAGCAGTTGGGCGCCTCAAGGACTTCCGCCAGAAGGTCGGCGTCGGCCGCAATCCCCCGGCCCCCGGTACCGCAAGTCCCGCTGGTCGCAGCCTATGGCCAGAGGCGGACACGATTCGAAGCCTTTCAGGATCTGCAGCGGCCCGGCACGCCGCCCGCGTCGTGAGGGTGGATGCCTTCCCTCGTGCGGCCTTTGGTCTGCCAATCATCTTCCATTTCAAGGACGCAAACGCCGGGGATCCAACCGACCATGTCTTGGAGCCTGCCGATCCCTCACCAAACGAGAAGCGCGATCGCCTGGCGAGCCCACTCGTGCTCAGGCCCTATTGGAACGGCGCCAAGTGGCAGGCTGCTGCCTTGCTCGTACCCGGTTGGAAGAGTCACCTGAGCGAGCGGCTGAAGTTCAAGGACCAGCGTTATGTCCCACCCGCTTGGCCAAGTTCACCACCGGAACGGAACGCCTTGGCCCGTGCCATTCGCCCAATGTCGGGCCGCGGTCACGATGCCCTGAGCGCCTTCTTGGCCTATTTCGCGGAGCCCTGACCCATGGCGACCTATCTGCTCACCCTCTCCCTCGGCCCGGTGCAGAGCCTGATCCAGGCCGCCCGCCGCACCCGTGACCTCTGGTGCGGCTCCTGGCTCCTGTCTGAGGCGGCCCGGGCGGCGGCGCTCGCGCTCCATCGGGCGGGGTGCACCCTGATCTTTCCCTGCCCGGAGGACCCAGAACGGGAACTGCAACCTCAGGATTTACCTCAGGACGACCCCAAGGCGCTGGCCAATATCTCCAACATCTTACGTGCGCAGGTGGAGGCCGATCCGGAGGGCGTAGCGACACTCTGCGCCAACGCCAAGGCCGCGGCGCGCGACCGCCTCGCGGCCCTTTGCGCTCAGGCGCGGGATGAGGTCAAGGGCCTGCCTTTCCATGAAGACCTCTGGGAGGCCCAGCGTTGGGACATCCTGGAGACCTATTCCGCCTGGACGACCATCGAGAGTGGTGACTATGCCGCTGCGGCCAGGCGCCTCGGCGGCCTGCTCGCGGCGCGCAAGGCAACCCGCGATTTCCTACCCGCGGCCTTGGGGCCAGACGCCAGGCCCGGCTATGGCATTCCGAAGTCATCTCTGGATGCGGCGCGGGAGTCCGTGATCGACCTCGACCGCAAGGGGCGCGAGGGGCCCAGGTATCGCACGGCCCTGCGCAAGTTGGGTCTCGGCACCGGCGAGCAACTGGATGCCCTGGGGGTCGCCAAGCGCCGGGCGGGGGATCCGGAGCAGTTCACGGCCTACTGCCGCGTGGCTGCCGACCGTTGGGTGCGAACCCTCACGGAGGAGCAACAGCAACGCCTGCGCACCGCCTACGAGCCCCTGGTGGCCTGCGAGCTGGCGACGCGGGTGCGCGGCAACCAGGGCGCCTACGGGGCCCTTCCCTACGACGCCCAACTGGTCTACGACTTTCGCCTCGCCAATGCGCTCGCGGCGCGGGACGCGACGGATGAGGACAAGGCCGCGTTGCGGCGGCTGGAGCAGGTGCTAAAGGCGATTCACAAGGAGAAGGGTGTGCAGACGCAACCGATCGGCAAGCCGGTGCCGTATGGGGTTGTCCTCAAGGCTGATGGGGACCGCATGGGCAAGCTGCTATCGCAGGCCAAGGAGGCCGCCGACTCCCGGCACATCTCTCAGTCCCTGCACGCCTTCGCCTCCCAGGTCCGTGGCATGGTCCGCCAGCACTGGGGCCATGCGATCTACAGCGGCGGGGACGACGTGCTTGCGCTCCTGCCATTGAACCGGGCCGTCGAGTGTGCCGATGCCTTGCGCCGGACCTTCGCGGAGGCCATGGGCGACAGCGCCCAGGCACTGGGGCTTGCCGAGGCTGAGCGGCCGACCCTCTCGGTGGGCCTTGGCATTGGCCATGTAATGGAGCCCTTGGGCGGCCTGCGTGCAAGGGCAGATTCTGCCGAGCGGGCGGCCAAGGGCAACGAGCGCCCGCCGGCGGAACAGCGCAATGCCCTGGCCATCGTGCTGGGCATCCGCTCCGGGGCGGAGATCCAGTGGCGGGCGCGGTGGGACGACGAGGCCGCCTTCGCCGCCCTTGAGCGCTTCATCCAGGCCTACCGGGAGGCGCAATTGCCCAGCCGGGTGGCCTATGACCTGCGCGACATCGGCCGGCGTCTCGCTTGGCTCGACGACTGGAAAATAGAGGCCGGCGGCGATACCGAAGCGCGCGCGGCGACCGCGCGGGGGATACGCAACTCCGAGGTCGCCCGGATGCTGGATCGTGCACGGACGGATGGTGGGGCCAGCGCCGTCCCCGAGGACCTCAAGGCCTTGATCTTGGAGCGCGCGCGCGTCGAATCGCTGGACAAAGTGGCCGATGCCCTGATCATCGCCCGCTGGCTGTCCGCCCGGACCGCGGCCGAGCTGGGAGAGCGCCCATGAGCAAGAAATCGAGACAGACGAAGTCTATCCGCTACGACAAGGTCAAGCGTAGGCAGGCGCCGCAAACCGGCGCTCCTGCTGGGCAGACCGCCGAGCGCATCACGAGTGCGCCCGCGCCCGGGGCAACTCCGAGGGGCCCCAGCGTGGTCCTGACCCTGGAGCCCCTGGCGCCGTTGATCTGCCGCACCGGGCGTCCCTTCGACGATCAGGCGGGGCCTGATGGGGCGCGCTTTCCCCCGCCCTCCACCGTCGCTGGTTGCCTGCGTACCGGCTGGGCCCGGCAGGCCGGTAAGCCCTTCGATCCGAGCCTCATGGGATTCGCCGTCGCTGGCCCGTTGCTGGCGGGACCAGAGGGGCAGGACCGCCTGAGCCTATTTGCTCCCAAGCCGGCCGACGCCATCTATTTCGGAAGCGGGGATCGGGCGCGCTGCGTGCGCGCCATCCCGTCCCCGTTCCCGCCCGGCAGCGGGGCCGACCTCCCGGAGGGTCTGCTCCCGGTGACCCTCAGTCAGGCCGAGGAGGAGAAGCCCGGGAAGGGCCCGGCCTGGTGGGCCTGGGATGACCTGCTGGCCTTTCGTCTGGGCCAAGACCTGCCCCATGCCCAATTGGTCAACAACGGTTGGTCGCCGCCCCCTGGAGACCGCCGTACCCATGTGGCCATCGACCGTTCCACCCTCGCGGCGGATCCTGGCCGGCTCTTCCAGACGGAGGGGCTGGACCTTGCCTCGCCCGTTGGCCATGGCGACAAACCAAGGAGCGGCCTGCAACTCCTGGTGCGCTGCGCCGAGCCGCTCTCGGCGGCCTTGGTCCACCTAGGGGGGGAACGGCGCCTCGCGCGGCTGGAGCCACGCCCCGAGTCCGCCTGGCCTGCGCCCCCGGAAGGTTGGCTGGCCCACATTCAAGCGGTGCGGGGTCTGAGCCTGACGCTCCTGACCCCGGGCCTCTTCGGCGCCGGCTACCGCCCCGGCTGGCTCGACGAGCGCCTGGAAGGTCAGCCGCCGGAAGCCCCCAAGCTGCAACTGCGTCTGAGGGCCGCGGCCTTGGATCGCTGGCAGCCCCACTCCGGCTGGGACCTGGCCGCCCATCGGCCCCGGGCCGGACGCAAGCTGGTCCCTGCGGGAGCCGTCTACTGGTTCGAGGTCGTCGGCGATCCAAGCACGGAAGACCTGCGTGGCCTATGGCTCGCGAGCCTCTGCGACCACCCGCAGGACCGCCGCGACGGTTTTGGTCTAGCCCTGCCGGCGCCCTGGACCCCGATCCAAACCGCCTTCGACAACCTCAAGTGAGGGATACCACCATGCAACCCAGAATCTTTCACCTCCATGCCCTCTCGGCCCTGCACTGCGGGACCGGTCAGTCCGCGGGGGTGGTGGACCTGCCGATCGCCCGGGCGCGTGCGACCAACCTGCCGCTGGTTCCCGGCTCCTCGCTGCGGGGCGTGGCGCGGGAAGAGGTCACCGCACGTGACAAAAAGGCCGCCGTTACTCTCTTCGGTCCCGAGCGCATTGAGGGCGATACCCAGTCCTTCGCCGGGTCCCTGGCGATCGGTGACGCCCATCTGCTCGCACTGCCGGTGCGGGCCCTGGCGGGTATCGTCTGCTTCGCGACTTCGCCGTTCATCCTCAAGCGCTACGCCCGCGACCGTATCTCCGCGAATCTGCCGAGTCTTTCTGAGCCCCCGACGCCCCCGGCGGGTACCGCCCTAGTCTCTGCGGGTTCGGTCAACCAGTCGGGTCAGACGCTCGTGTTGGAGGACCTCGACATCCCCGCCCAAGAAGACGCCGCGGCCAAGACCTGGGCGGAGGCCATCGCCCAGACCGTGCATCCCACGGACAGCGGCGCCCAATCTGACCTGGTGACCCGCTTTGCCATCCTGCCGGACGACATCCTGGGTTTTCTGGCCGAGACGGCGACCGAGGTCCGCGCCCGCATCGCCATCAACCCTGAGACCGGCACGGTCAAGCGCGGTGCTCTCTGGTACGAGGAAAACCTCCCCGCCGAGACCCTGCTGTGGGGGGTCTATGCCCTTTCTGCGTCCATGAACAAAGAGGACCAACGTGCCGCACAAGACCTGGCCAAGTGCCTCCCACCCAGCGGGACCCTGCTGCAGCTCGGCGGCAAGGCCGGCGTCGGCCGGGGGCTGGTCCGCTTTCTCACCCAGGAGGTGACGGCATGATCAGGATCCGTACCCACCGCGTCGCCACCGCCGCCTACGCGGTTGTCGAAGCCCGCCAAGCCCCGGAATTCAGGTCGCTCAAGAAGAAATACGGCGCCCTGGCCCACAAGCTCCCAGGCCTGGTCTTGCAAAACGGTCTGGCCCAGGCCACCGGCTTTTTGTTGGCCAAAGGCAGAGACGAGCACCTGGCCCTGCTCGGCGATCTGCGCCAGGTGTTGTACGCCGCGGGGGCAACGAGCGCGGACAACGCTCAGGCACTGCATGCGCAGGTCATCGCCGCCGATCTCGGAGAGACCATGCGGCTCACCCGCCGCACCCTGGAGGCAGCGGGTTGGATTAAACGCTATGTCCAAGGCGTGCTGCGCGTGGACGCGACCGGCGAGGCCGTCACCGGTGACCATAACGATGCCCCCGGGGAGGCTTAACCATGCCGACGTCACTCATGCGCAGTCGTCTGCGCGATTTTTATCGTGGTGCCAGCGATGCGCACCCCGGGCTCCTGATCCAACGGGGCTACCAAGAGTTCGACGACCAATCCGAGGCGGGCAAGGAGCTCAAAACGACGCATATCCGGAGGATCTGCGCCATCCCGGCAAGCGACTGTTACCACCGCGCTTTTCGACGCTGGCAGAGTCTGACCAGCGACCAGATGCGCTTCCTCTCAGTCGAGCTCGAACTGGAGACCCGCCTTTTCATCGGGCTCACCGGTGGCGGCATGCTTGAGACCGGCTGTGCCATCGCCCACACCTACGGGATGCCTTATATCCCCGGGTCGAGCATCAAAGGGGTGGTCAACGCCTTTGTCCGCGCCAGTGCCTTCGGCCGGGAACGGCCCGAGGTGTGCGATGCCCTGTTTGGGCATGAGGCGACGCCAGACGAGCCGAATGGGTTGGCCGGCGCCATCAGCTTCCACGATGCCTGGTGGGTCCCCGGCTCTGCGGCAACCCCCTTCGCCGAAGAGGTCGTCACCACCCATCATCCGGACTACTACGGCAGCGATGGGGCCACACCGGCAAGCGACCTGGATAGCCCGGTTCCTAATGCCCAGATCGCCGTGCGGGGGCGTTTCTTCTTTGTCTTGGAAGGTCCGATCGCCTGGTTGCCACTGGTCAGGGAGATGTTGACCGCCGCCCTGACCCAGGCCGGAATCGGCGCCAAGACCCGCAGCGGCTATGGGTTCTTCCACGCCGTGGAGAATTACGAGACCACTGCGAAAGGGGAGGGGACCCGTCGCTGCCCTTGGGTGGACGAGACCATCGCCCGTCTGGTTCAGCAGAACAAGTCCAACGCGGACGATACCCTGCGGAGCAAGGGGCTGGCCGAACAATGGCAGGCCATCGCCGATCCCGACCTCAAGGCCCAGGCCCTGGCCGACATCCAGGCCCGCTGGCAGGCAAAGGGTTGGTGGGACGATCCCCTGGGCAAGTCGGCGCGGAAGGCCAAGTCGGTCTATGTGGGGCAGTGATCGAAGGACGCATTTTCGAGCATTCGATGATCCAATCTCGGCAGATAGAAGCGGCAGTCCGCACCCTCGCGGAAGCGGCAAGACCCGAGCGCATCCTGCTCTTCGGCTCCTACGCGCGCGGCGATGCGGATGACGATTCAGACCTGGACCTCCTCGTGATCGAAACGGAGGTCCAAGACCGGGCACAGGAGATGGTCCGCCTGCGGCGTGCGTTGCGCCCGCTGCGCATTCCGGTGGATGTGTTGGTCTTCTCAAGCGATGACGTCGCGCGCTGGGGCAATCAGCCGGGCAGTGCCCTGTACTGGGCCCTGCGGGAAGGGAAGACCGTCTATGGCTGAGCTGTCACTTGCTGAGACCCTGCTGGTACTGGCACGGCGCGACGAGCAGGCCTTTCGCAAGCTGGCGAGTGATCCCGCCTTGCACGACTCCCTCGCCGGCTTCCATGCCCAACAGGCGGTGGAGAAGGCGCTCAAGGCCGTGCTCAGCCAGAAGGGGGTGGCCTATCGCCGCACCCACGACATCGCTGAGCTCCTCGACCTCGCCAACGATGCGGGCATCGACACTCCGCCCCACGCGGATCGGCTGGATGAGCTGAACCCCTATGCCATCGACTACCGCTATGGATTGGTCGAGCCCAGCGGACTGGACCGCGCGGAAACGGGGCGGATGCTCTCCGACTTGCTGGATTGGGCTACGAGCCTCACTCGATCCCCACCGCAGGGCGGCGAGGGGCACGTTGGAGACTAACCAGTTCTCGCGGTTCAGGACTCGCGCGCCCGACACCCTCCGGTGGCCCGCGTCGAAAAAGTAGCGCGAGCGGACGGCCACAAACTCGCCTGTCTCGCCGCTCGGGACCAGACGGAGATACACCACAATGCGAGCGATCAAGCTGAAGGCCGAGGTAGGACCTGACCGCCACATCGAGCTAGATCTGCCCCCGGAGATACCACCGGGGGTGGTCGAGGTCATCATCCTGGTGAACGAAGCAGCGAGTCGCCGGCCCGCTTCCAGCCTGCGCGAGCTCTCCGAGGAAATCGAAAAGCTCCCCCCACTCGCGCCGCGCCAAGGAGGAGATCGACCGTTACATTGCCGAAGAACGGGCGAGCTGGGACTAAGCCATGCATAGGTCACTGGAACGAGTGCATTCCCTGCCAGTGGCTTAGGCTCCATCGAAACGCAAACGACCTGTGCCATGCCCCAGCCCATCCTACTCTGCACCGTCGGCGGCTCCCACCAACCCATCCTCACCGCCATCCGGGAGGTGTCCCCGGCCTTCGTGACCTTCTTCTGCACGGGGCCGGACCCGGCCACCGGCAAGCCTGGCTCCTGCACCCAGATCGGGGGCAAAGGAACACCGGTCGAGGCCCGCCGGGGTGACCAGATCGAGCGCCTACCCAACATCCCCACGCAGGTGGGGCTGGCGGCGGACGCCTACGCCGTCCGCGAGGTCCCCGCCGATGATCTGGACACCGCGGTGCACCTTATGCTCGCCGAGATCGACCGGCTGCGGGCCGCCTTCCCCTGAGGCCGAGCTGATCGCCGACTACACCGGCGGCACCAAGAGCATGACCGCGGCGCTGGCCATCTCCGCGTTGGAACGGCCCGGGGTGGAGCTGCGGCTCGTCACCGGCGCCCGGGCGGACCTCGTCAAGGTCCACGACGGCACCCAGTCCAGCGGCATCGTCGGGGTCGAGGGCATCCGACTGCGCCGGGGCATGGCCCCCTTCCTGGCCGCCTGGGACCGGTTCGCCTACGGCGAGGCGGCGGCCGGGCTCGCTGCGCTTCCCACCCCACGCGACCCCAAGCTGCGCGCCGAGCTTCAGATCGCCCGGGACCTGAGCCGTGCCTTCGACGCCTGGGACCGCTTCGACCATCCCGCCGCTCGCGACCAGCTCGAGGTCTACCGATCCCGGCTCGGTCGCGCCGCCGCCCCTTGGTTCAATGTCCTCAAGCACCTCGCCGCCGCACCCGAGGAGGCCCGGCGCACCCCGGCGCGCCTCTGGGACCTGTAGCTCAACGCCCAGCGGCGGGCCACCCAATGCCGCTACGACGATGCCGTCGCCCGCGGCTATCGCCTCATCGAGTGGACGGCCCAGTGGTTGCTCTCCACCATCGGGATCGACACCGGCAACCTGCGCGAGGACCAGATCCCGCCAGGTGTATCAATCCAACCTGGAGCGGACGGCAGACGCCAGGCCGCGCTGCGCAACGCCTGGGAGCTCGCCGCCCATCACCTGGGCAGCGAGGTCGAGCGCTTCGTCCAGGCCGAGCGCGACCACCTGCTGGACCACCTGCGCAGGCGCAACTATTCCATCCTCGCCCACGGCGACCTGCCTATCGCCCGCGGTGATTGGGAGGGGTTCGCCGCCTGGATTGAGTCGGCCCTTATCCCATTGTTTCGTGATCAAGCGGCCCGTGGAGGGCTCAAGGTCCTGGCGCCCCAATTGCCGCGTCAGCCCCTTTGGACATGAGCGCAGGCACGTCGCCCGGCCAACCTGACCGCCCGGCGGCGTTGGCTGTGTCTGGATGGGTAGGTCGTTATTGAACGGTCCGTTACCAGGAGGGAATCTCATGTTGGGGGCCATCATCGGCGACATTGCCGGCTCCATCTACGAGTGGCGACCGATCAAGCACAAAGGGTTCCAGCCCCTGCTGGCCGCGGACGCCTTCTTCACCGACGACACCGTGCTCACCGTGGCGGTGGCGGACGCCCTGCTCGCCGACCGTTCCCCTGTCGAGGCCTTCAAGGACTGGGGACAGCGCTATCCCGACTCGGGCTGGGGCGGCCGCTTCCGCCAATGGCTCTTCTCCGACGAGACCGCCGCCTACGGCAGCTTCGGCAACGGGGCCGCCATGCGGGTCTCACCCGCCGGGCTGCTCGGTCGCACCCTGGATGAGGCCCTGGATCTGGCGCGGCGGGTCACCGAGGTGACCCACGACCACCCCGAGGGCATCAAGGGCGCCGCGGCTACCACTCACGCCATCTTCATGGCCCGTGCCGGCAAGCCGGCCGCGGCCATCCGCACCGCCATCGCCGAAGGCTACGGCTATGATCTGAGCCGCACCCTGGACGCGATCCGTCCCGCCTACCGATTCAACGAGACCTGCCAAGGCACGGTCCCCGAGGCCCTGACTGCCGCCCTGGAGGCCATCAGCTACGAGGACGCCATCCGCAACGCCATCTCGCTCGGTGGCGATAGCGACACCCTTGCCGCCATCGCGGGCGGGGTGGCCGAGGACCGTTTCGGCATCCCCGAGACCATCGCCCAGGAGGGCTGGCGCCGACTACCGGCAGACATGCAGGCGGTGCTGGAGCGACTCTACCGGCGGGTGGGTCGGCCGTTCCCCTGGGCGCCTGGCGCAAGCTTGCCGAATCCCGCCGAGAGCGGGGAACCGGGCTAGGATCCGCCGTGCAACAGGGGTAGGGTGCGGTGAGGTACGAACCGCACCAGATCGCGAGTGCCGCAAGTCTGGGATTCCTGCGAGGGATTGAGCGCCTGGAGACGCCGCATCCAGGGTTCGCCACCCCGGGATCGCCAGGGCCGGCCGCGGGCTCGGCGAGCGGGCGCAAGCCGGCGTGCGCACGTGCCCGAGCGATGATCGCCTCAGAGCGAAAGGGAGCGAGAGATGAAGAAGCTTGAGTACCGCGTGACCTTCACCACCCCGGCCTTCCTCGGCAATGCGGACCAGCAGGCGCAGTGGCGCACGCCACCCTTCAAGGCGCTATTACGGCAGTGGTGGCGGGTGGTTCATGCGCCTAAGGTGAACTACGACGTCGGTGCCTTGCGCGGGGACGAGGGCCGTCTCTTCGGAGTAGCGGCCGACGGGGGCGACTCCCGGCGGTCGTTCGTGCGGTTGCGTTTATCCGCGTGGGAGTCCGGAAAACTGGAACATTGGGAGCGCGATGATCGGTTGCCTCACCCGGAGGTCACCAACCGACAAGGGGAGGTGATGAATATCGGCGCCCAGCTCTATCTTGGCTACGGCCCGCTCACCTTCGGCGACACGGGGCGGCGAAATCAGCAAGGCCGCCCAATCAGCGACACCAACCTGAATCAAGAGCCGAAGCGCACCGCTATCGCCGACAAGGCAAGCCAGGTATTGACAGTGATAGTGCCGGATTCGGACCTGGACGAGATTAGCCGTGCCATGACGCTCGCCGCTTGGTTCGGCACCCTAGGTTCGCGTTCGCGCAACGGTTGGGGAGCGCTGCAGATCGAGGCGAAAGGCGAAACGCCCCCCATCCCGACTTTGACCTTGGCCGGTCTTGCGGACGTACTGCGCCCGCTCGATCAGTGCATCAAGCTCGACTGGCCTCACGCCATAGGCACGGATCAGGACGGCCCCTTGGTGTGGCGCACCAAGACGGGGCCTTGGCGCGAGATCATGAAGGAACTGGCGCGAATCAAGATCGCCTTTCGTACTCAGCCCGTGCTGTCACTGGCCAACGTGCCGGAGGGTCGGTTCGCAGCGCGCCATTTCCTAGCCTACCCGATCACGCATCACAAGGTCAACGGCGACCCCTGGGGAAACAAGGGAAGGCTCGCGAACCAGATGCGCTTCAAGGTGGCCGCGCAGGACGGCCAATGCCAGGGCGTCATCGTTCACCTTCCCTGTCGCTTGCCCGAAGAGATGGCCGCGGCCCTCCCGCCCCAGCAACGGAATAACCTCGACGCGACGGCGCGGGCAGCCTGGCAGGCTGTCCATGCTGTCCTCGACCAGAATGCCAACAGGGTGCGCTGACCATGACCGACTGGAAGCTCAAGCTCGCCGCCTGGCTCCACGATCCGGCGGAGAAGGCGCTGATCCTCATGCGCACGCCTGAGGGACATGAATTCGGGACGGCGCAAAGGCTGCGGGAGCGCCTGGGCATCGACTACGGGGCATTCGACAAGCGCGCGGACTGGCTGGCCGCCGCCGCGGATCGACCCCAATGGCCGCGCCCGGAGGATGAGCGTTACTCGTCCTGGTCCAGCGTGCGTTTCGCGAATCAACCCATTCTGGTCCATCCGCTCTCCGGCGACAGGATTCCCCTTCAGCCGCTTGTTGAAGACATCGGCGCGGCAGAGATCAAGGCGGTGAGCGTGGATCACTTCGAGCGGCTCATCGTTGAGGACGACCCCCGCCAGACCTTCCTCGCCTTCTGGCGCTTCGGCCCCGAGGCGGGCCACTGGGCCACGGAGCTTGGCAGCCTGTGGCAGATGCTGCCGGCCGACACCCGCATTCCGGACCACAGCATCTGGGCCCATCTCGACACCGTCTCTGCCTTGCATACGGCCCTGGCCGACGGCGACCAACCGGCGCTTCTGGCCATGAGCTTCGGCCCGGTGCAGGGCTTCATCGCCCAGGCGCGCTCTACCTCGGACCTGTGGGCGGGCTCGCACCTGCTGTCCAGCATTGTGTGGGAGGCACTCAAGACCATCGTCGCCGATGTCGGCCCCGACGCGGTGATCTTCCCTGCCCTGCGCGGACTGCCCGCGGTGGACGCCTGGCTGCTGGATCAAAGCGAAGCCTTCCGCCCCCTGTTCGATGACATCGACGCGGAGGTTCTACGCGACAAAACGGACACCAACCCCCTGTTCGCCGCGGCGCTGCCGAACAAATTCGTCTGCGTGGTGCCCTCCAGACGGACCCGGGAGCTGGCCGAGGCGGCAGTTACCGCTGCTCGGCACCGGGCCGCCCAAGTCGCGGCGGATGCAGCCTCGCAGGTGTTCGCTGCGGCGAACGTTGAGCTGACCGATGACACCCGCGCGCAGGTCGCGGCGCAAATGGCCGAATTTCCCGAGACCTTCTGGGCGGCCGCCACCTGGCCGATGGCGGCGGACGTGCGCGACACCGCGGGTGCCGCCGAGCAGTTGCAAGGCGCCTTGGCGGCCATCCACCCCGAGCTTTCGCGGCGGGGGGTCTTCGATGAGCGCACCTGGGGGGTCCTGACCCGGGCCCTGGATCTCCGGGGCTGGCAGTTCTGGCAACCGAATGCCGGCATCCTCTATCCCGCGGTCTATGAGCTGGCGGAGCGCTCCCTCGCCGCCGCAAAGTCCGCACGGCCCTTCGCCGCACTCACCCAGCAAGGGCATCGCTGTACCCAGTGTGGCGAGCGGGAGTGGCTAACCGACCGCCGCGAGTTCCTGGGCATGAACCGCAAGGACCGCCAGCCGCTCAGCGTCTGGGGCAAGCTCGCGGGCAAGCGGCGCTCCTGGGCCAAGGAGGGCGAGCACCTGTGCGCCCTGTGCACCGCCAAGCGCTTGTGGCCGACCCTGTTCGCCGAGGAGGTCGGCAGGGTTGTGGGCAAGAAGGTCGACCGCTTTGTCGTCAGCACCCATGCCCTGGCCTTGTCGACCGCGGTGGAAATCAACCTCGCGGCGCCGCACCAGCGCATCGAGGCGGCGACGGCATTGGAAACGCTCGCAACGGTTCTAACGACCCTCGACCTGGAGCCGTCCGTGCTGCCGAAGCGGCTCATGAGGCCGCTCTATGATCGCCCGTCCATGCTCACGGTGGCCAAGCGATTGCCGGCCCTGCTAGAACAGGTGCGCGACGACGCGAGCGCCGACGCGGAGATCGCAGGCACTGCCGTCCGCTTGGGCGAGATCGACCGACTGGTCAAGGATCTCTTTGGCCAACGGCCAGAGACTTACTACGCCCTCATCCAGATGGACGGCGACCGCATGGGCGCCTGGCTCGCCGGAAGCGAAGACCAGTACAAGCTGGCCTACCGCGAAACCTGGCACCCCCAGGTGCGGGCCGAGGTGGACAAATTTGCCCAAGACAATGAAACGCTTTGGGATTATCTCAACGCCAAGCGCCCACCCTCGCCGGCCCGCCATGCCGCCATCTCCCGGGCGCTCAACGACTTCTCGATCCATCTGGCCCGCCATGTCGTGGAGGACTGCGTCAAGGGCAAGCTCCTCTATGCCGGGGGCGACGATGTGCTTGCCCTGGTCGCGGTGGATGACCTCTTCGACGCCATGCAGTTGCTCCGCCTGGCCTATAGCGGCCTTGCACCGCACGAGAACATGAAGCTCGGCGACCGCGCCGGGGAGCTGCGTCCGGGGGGCGCGGGTCGACAGCGCGGTCTGCTGTTGAAGGATGGCTTCGGGCTGCTCGACGGCCGTCTCATGACCCTCATGGGCCACCGGGCCACGGCTTCCCTGGGCGCCGTGGTGGCCCATCATCAGGCGCCCCTCGGGATGGTGCTCCGGCAACTGCGCGAGGCCGAGGGACGCGCCAAGAAGGCTGGGCGCGACCACTTCTGCCTCCGTGTGCTGAAACGCAGCGGCGGTGAGGTGAGTGTCACGAGTCCCTGGTGGCCCGTCGGCGACATGCAGCGGCCGGAGGTCGGGGGCAGCGCCCTGCGGCTGATGAAGGACCTGCGCGACGAGTTGGCCCAGACCAGCTTCTCCCGCGGGGCCATCTTCCGGGCCCAGCTCTGGTTCGAGGGCATCACCGATGAGCCTGGGGACATCACGGACGCCCGGTGGCGTGCCCAAGTGGCGGGCAGCCTCGCCTACCAGTTCGATCGCCAGAACAGGGACGAGGCCGGCAAGCGCCGGGTCGCCCAACTGGCCCGGGATGCCGTCGCTTTCGTTTGTGATGTGATGCATCCCGAGCGACCCAGGACGGCGCTCGAGGATCTGCTCGTGACCGCCGAGTTCTTCGCCCGGGCGTCCCGAGCGGGCTCGCGGACCCCGTCAGGGGCCAAGGTCGAGCCCGCAACCCAGGGGGGATTGGCATGACTCAGTTCTACTTTGTCGAGCCTGTCGATAGCCTGTTCATCCGGGGCAATCTGGCCTTTGGCGATTCTGGAGAGCATGGTGCCAGCGTCATGCCGCCGCCCCCCTCGCTCCTCGCCGGGGCCTTCCGCTCCGCCATCCTGGGCGGCGCTGGCGATGCCCTGGCGCGATATGTGGGGCAGGGGGCCACTGGGGACGCCAGTCTGGATGCCGCACTCGGCACCCTGGACCCAAGAACCGGCCAGGTGATCCGATCGGGCACCTTTCGCGTGGCTTGGGTGAGCCTCGCCGGCCGCCGAGAGACCACTGGTACCCCATGGGTGGACCCCGTCTTCCCCCTTCCCACCGATCTGGTGAAGCTCGATCAGGGCTTCGCCCGGCTCAGCCCGGAGCCGGCCAACCCGCTGGTCGCCGACGGCCGCGAACTGCCCTGTGTCGCGGTGCTGCGCAGCCCCAGGCAGACCAAACCTGAGGGCGCCGTCTATCTGAGCGCGGCCGGTTGGCAGAGCCACCTGGCCGGCGAGCTGCCCGACGGCACCTCGGGCGCCGTCAAGGCCGCGGATCTGCACACCCGCAATCCGCGACTCGGGATCGGGCTCGATGCGGGTGCGGGCACCGTGGAGTCCGGCTTAATCTACACCACGGAAGGCTATGCCTTCAGCCCGACAGACGACCCGGCCAAGCCGCGCCAAGAGCCGAAGCCCTTCGTCGCCACCGGCTTCCTGGTTGGCATCAGTGGGGCCGATGGGCTTCTGCCGGCTGCCGGCTTTCTGCGACTCGGCGGCCAGGGCCGCGGCGCTCGCTATCAGCGGTTGGACTTCCGGCCCCCAGCACCGCCACTCGAATCCATCGCCCGCAGCGGCCGCTTCCGCTTCATCCTGGCGACCCCAGGCCTGTTCGCCGATGGTTGGCTGCCCCCGGGCGTGCGCCGCGAAGGAGCAGACGACCTGTGGAGCGCTGGGGGCTGCACCGCCCGCCTGGTGTGCGCCGCCGTGCCCCGTCGCGAGGTCATCTCGGGTTGGGATCTGTTCGCTTGGAAACCCAAGGACGCCCAGCGGGCCGTGCCCGCCGGCAGCGTTTACTGGTTCGAGGACCTGCAAGGCCACCCCGACAAGCTTGCCGCCTGGGCGGACAGCGGAATATCGGGCGACCATCCGAATCATCAACGACAGGCAGAGGGTTATAACCTAGCCTGGCTAGCCGCCTGGAAGTAATGGAGGGATATCCCAGTGCAAGCGATCAAGTTGAAGGCCGAGGTGGGCCCTGACCACCACATTGAGCTGGATCTGCCGCCAGAGATACCGCAAGGAATGGTTGAGATCATCGTTCTCGCCAGCGAAGCGCCGCTTGGTCCGCCGGCTTCCACTCTGCGCGAGTTCTTCGAGGAGATTGACAAGCTCCCCCACACCCGCCGCACGAAAGAGGAGATCGACCGCTATATCGCGGAAGAGCGGGCGAGTTGGGAGTAAGCCATGCGCAGGGTCTATTGGGACAGTTGCGTGGTGATCTACCGGTTACAAGCGGTGCCGCCCTGGGATCAGCGGGTCGCCGCGGCCATGGAGCCTATCGAGGAGCTGCGCCTGGTCGTCACTGATCTCACGCGCCTGGAGTGCCGAACGCAGCCGCTTCGGGAAAGGGACCAGCCAATGCTCGCCCTCTTCGACCAGTTTTTCCAGCGGCCCGACATCGAATCGGTACCGATGTCCAGGACCGTCTTCGACCTCGCGACTGAGCTGCGCGCACAGCATCTGCTGAAGACCCCGGATGCGCTTCATCTTGCCGCTGCGATCACGGCGCGATGCGACGAGCTTTGGACCAATGACCGCAGGCTGGAAAAGGCGGCAGCAGGCAGGCTCGCCATCAGAGAATTCAGCGGCAAGACCACGCCCAATGAGGGAACCAACAGTGCTTGAAGCCACACGCCTCGTCTTCTACTACGGCGTTACCCCCGTCCATATGGGCGCCGGCTCGGCCATCGGCGCCATCGACAACCCGATCCAGCGGGAGGTACACACCCAACACCCGGCCTTCGCGGGGTCTGGGATCAAGGGGGCGCTGCGGCACCACTTCAACCGTGCCTGGCCGGCGGAAGGCAAATCCGGTGGCTTCATCCCCCGGATCTTCGGACCCGAGACGAACGCCTCCGACTACGCTGGCGCCCTGTCCCTCTCGGACGCGCAACTGGTCGCCCTACCGGTGCGCTCCCTCAAGGGCGCTTATGTCTATGCCACCTGTCCGCTCGCGCTGGCCAGGGTCAAGCGGCTCGCGGGCTTGGCAAAGGTCAAGGCCGAATGGGCGATCCCAGAGGTACCGGACGGCCAGGCCCAGGTCGTGACCGAGTCGGCCGAAACCTTGCTCGCCAAGGACCGTCTGGTGTTGGAGTCCTTCGAGCTCGGTCGCGCCGAGGGCGATTGCGCCCCAATCGGGGACTGGCTGTCGCGACACGTCTTTGCCGACCCGGAGGATTTCTTCGCCAAGAAGCTCAAGAGCGATCTCGTCGTGCTCAACGACACCGATTTCTCGCACTTCGCCCGTCATGCGATGGTGGTCGAGCCCCATGTCCGCATCGATGACGAGTCCGGCACCGCCGACGACGGCGGACTCTTCTACACGGAGAACCTACCGCCCGAGACCGTCATGGTGTCAAGACCCGTGAGATTGTTTACATCTGAAACAAACAGTTCTGGATTCTTTTGATACCACCCGTGGAGTGCCTCTACGGGGCTGATATGCCCGAGGGCGCGTTGCGGGATATGGTGATTGTAG
>Ga0272446_1000414_pt1 | contig 67751 bp, 50 predicted proteins | sample YNPCB0061_FD_194587 | JGI IMG/M metagenome (GOLD analysis project Ga0272446, IMG submission 194587) | Hot spring microbial mat communities from Yellowstone National Park, WY, United States - YNP-CB-006-1 | ecosystem: Environmental > Aquatic > Thermal springs > Hot (42-90C) > Sediment | place...
TGCAAATCAGCGTTCTGATTCTGATCCTCTCTCTTGTCGCTTTGCCGGCGCCAGGCGCAGAATCCTTGGAGAAAGTTTTGGCGGCGATGGATGCCGCCGCAGCCGAGTTCCGGAGCATGACCGGACGGATCGACAAAACCTCTTTCACCAAAGTTTTGAACGACATAAGCGAAGAGAGCGGAACCATCGCCATTAAGAGAACGGGTTCCAGGGGGATGCGTCTGCTGGTGCGGATCACCAAACCGGACCCTAAGGCGTATGCCTTCGAGGGGCGCAAAGTCGAGATTTACTACCCCAAGACCAATTTGATCGAAGAATATGACCTCGGGAAACACCGCCAGTTGCTGGATCAATTCCTTTTGCTGGGCTTCAGCACCCCAAGTTCGGAACTTCAAGCTAGCTACAGCATCCAATTGGGCGGGGAGGAGACGGTGGCGGGCCAGCGTACAGCCCGGCTGGAACTGGTCCCCAAATCGGAGAAGGCCAGAGAATACTTGGCGAAGGCGGAGATCTGGGTGAGCCTGAGCGATGGCCGCACGGTGCGGCAGAAGTTTCATGAGCGTTCCGGTGATTACCGGCAGGTGACTTTTGCGGATGCCAAATGGAACCTCGACCTGCCGGATTCGGCTTTAAGATTGAATCCCCCCAAGGGCGTTAAGCGGGTCCAACCGCAGAAGTGAACGGATTTGAAATGAAACCAAGGAAACCACTAAGCGGGCGTCTCGCTTTCTTAGATTGGTCGCGCGGTCTGGCGGCCGTGATCATGCTGCAAGGGCACACATTCCACGCGTACGCCTCCAAGGATTTGCGCGAAGGCGGGCCGTATGTGCTCTCACAATTCGTCGGCGGCATCGTGCCGGCGATCTTCCTGTTTTTGACGGGCGTCACCATGGCGTTCCTGATGGACAGCCGCGAGCGGCAGGGCATGAGTCCCGGGGGACGAGTGATGACCGCCCTTAGGCGCGCTGGCTATTTATTCGGGCTGGCTCTGATCATCCGAATCCAGCTTTACTTGTTCAGCTTGCCGTATAGTCACTGGACAGATCTGCTGAAGGTGGACGTGCTGAATTGCATGGGTCTTGGGTTGGCGCTTTTGTCGGTGCTGGGGGCGGTATCGACGCGAGACCGGATCCGTTATGGCGCTCTGGCGGGCTTGGCCATTGCTGCGGCGTCACCTTTGATTTCCATCGCCGACTGGTCCGCCGCGCCGGAAATCGTGCGCGCCTACTTGGCTCCAGACTATCGCTATTTCAGCCTCTTCCCTTGGGCCGCGTTTGCCGCATTTGGCTTGGCGGCAGGGAGCGTGCTGCGCTTGATTGACCGCGAGACGCTGCCCCGCGTGCTGCAATGGTCCGCGCTGATCGGCGTCATTTTGGTGATGGCCTCACGCTGGGCGGCCGACATTCCGTATTCGGTGTACCCGAAATCCGACTTCTGGCTGGACAGCCCGTGGCTGGTTCTGATCAAGCTAGGGATCATTATGGTCATTCTGCCTGGGGCCTGGCTTTGGATGGAGTACGGGCGAAAAGGTTTCAGTTGGGTGGCGCAGCTTGGCTCTACGTCCCTGATCGTGTACTGGCTGCACATTGAATTGGTGTACGGCCGTTGGTTTCACGCTTATAAAGAAAGCCTCAACCTGGCGCAGACGGTGGCCGCCTCCATCCTGTTGATTGCGCTGATGGTGGGCGTCTCGCTGGCCCGCACGCACGGCCGCGACTGGATGGCGGCGCTGTTGGCCAACTGGCTGCCGCAACCCAAAACGCGCCCGGTGTCGGGCGATTAGGCGGGCGCCAGCGGCAGCGACCTGCGCCGCTCGCCCGTAACTCGGTAGATCGCCGCGGCAAGCGCCGGAGCAATGACCGTGATCGGGGATTCGCCGGCGCCTGCCGGGGTGACCTCTCGCCGGTCGATGAGGATTACCTCGATGGCGGGAGCGTCCGAAAAGCGGGGGACGCGATAGCGGCCCAAGCTGCCGTTTCGCACATGGCGGGAATCATAGCGCAATTCCTCGAACAGAGCGCCGCCCAGACCCATGATGATGGCACCCTCAATTTCGTTTTTTAAGTGATCGGGGTTGAGCGCCGCCCCGCAGTCAAAAGCCATCACCACCCGCCGAGCTCGCACCTCCGCGCCGCGCATCTCGATTTCCACAAACAGCGCCATGTGCGCGTTCTTTTCGAGGTTACAGGCCATGCCCGCAGGGCGTGACCCTTTGCCCCAACCGAAACGCTCCGCCGCCCGCTCCACCGCCTCTTTGGTGCGCGCGTGCTCCAAATTCCGCAAGCGGAAGGCCACCGGATCTTCACCAGCCAGCGACGCCAATTCATCCACGTGGCACTCGCGTGCGAATGTGTTGGCCACCGCGGCCAGGGAACGGTATGGCCCCTGGCGCAAGGGCGAGTCCGCGCGGTAGTAGGCGCAGCGGTAATTCGGGATGGCGTAAGGGGCGCTGAGCGAAGCCGCGCCGGAATTGTAATTCCGGAAGTCCCAGGCCAGAATGCGGCCGTCACCGGCCAGCCCGCTCTGCACCTCAATGATCCCAGCAGGCCGGCAGTAGGACCAAACAAACTCTTCTTCCCTCGTCCAGGCCACTCGCACCGGTTTGCCGCAGGCTCTGGCCAGCCGCGCCGCTTCCAGCATCACTTCGGGTCCGTGTTTGCCCCCAAAAGCCGAACCGCAGTCGCAGGCGATCAGGCGGACGCGGCTTTCATCCACCTGGAACGCTGCGGCAAGCTGTTTCCGGACTCCGAAGGGCACCTGCGAGGCGCCTTGCACGGTGAGCCCGTTTTCGTCCCACCAAGCCAGGGCGGCGCGGGGCTCCATGGGCACGTGGGCGATATAGGGCAGCGTATAAACCGCTGAGTGCTTCTTTTCCGATTCTTTCAGCCCAGCCTCGACCGAGCCTTTCTCCAGCAACGGCGGATAGCGCGTGTTGAAATTGGCCACCGGCGCCACAGCGGTTTTCTTGAAATGTTCAAACAGCGCCGGCGGAGAAATCAGCTCTTTGCCGCGCCATTTGGCCCGGACCAGCGCCGCGGCCTTCTCTGCAGCTTCTTCGGTGGGAGCCGCCACGCCGATGAAGTTCGCTTCCCGCACCACTTTGACGCCCGGGATCCGCTCGGCGGCGGTCACGTCGCAGTCGATGAGTTCCGCGTGATAGGCGTCCGGGCGCACGACCTTGCCGTACCACATGCCGGGATGCTTCCCATCGGCGGAGTACTTCAGCCTTCCGGTTACAATATCGCGGCCGTTGACATTTTTGACCGGCGTTCCCAGAATGCGCCACTGGTCCGGCGAAGAGATTTTCACCTCCACCGGGATCTCGCGCAGCATGGCTTCATCGGGCTTCATCGTGCGGAGCAACTCGCGCGCGGCGGCTGCCGCCTGGCGAACCACGGGCACGGTGAGCGGCGTGGTCAAACTGGCGAACGTCCCGCCGTCGTCCGGTACGCGCGCCGTGTCGCCCATTACCACCCGGACTTGTGTGACAGGGATCCGCATCTCTTCGGCCACGCACTGGGTGAGAAGAGTGCGGCAGCCCTGCCCGAGCTCCACCTTTCCGGTCAGCAACGTCACGGCGCCGTCCGGAGCGATATGCAGGCGGCTGGCGAGTTTGGCCGGAGCCGCACCTTCCAACACCGGCTGCACCAATAGACCCGCGCCAAGCACCTCGAAAAGCTGGCGCCGCGTGGTTTGGGCGCCATCAGCCACGGCGTCCTCCTTTCGAAGCGAGCCGGACGGCCTCAATGATTCTGGGGTAGGTTCCACAGCGGCAGATGTGCCCTTCCATGCCGCGGCGGATATCCTGCTCTGCCGGCTTAGGGTTGGCGCGCAGCAAGGCCACTGCCTCCAGGATCATCCCCGGCGTGCAAAAGCCGCACTGAAAGGCCGAAGCCTCCAGAAACGCCTCTTGCACCGGATGCAGACGCCCGTTTTGCTCCAGCCCCTCGATGGTCAGGATGGGCCGGTTCTTGACCTCCCCGACCGTGGTGAGACAAGCGTGGACGGCGCGGCCGTCCAGCAGAACCGTGCAAGCGCCGCACACTCCTTCCCCGCAACCGTACTTTGTCCCGGTCAGATCGAGCTGATCGCGCAATACGCGCAGAAGGGGAGCATCGGCCTCGGCCTCAACCTCGCGTACCCGTCCGTTGACATTCAATCGAAATCGGCTCATAGTCTTTCCCGATCGCCTCAGCCGCCAACCACCAAATCGAGGCCCGCCGCTTCTGCAAACGCTCGAAAGTCACGGTCCCGCGTGACGAGCACCAACTCCCGGTCCAGACAACTCTGGGCTATCAAGGCGTCGCCCAGCCGCGCCTTACGGCCTTTGGCCAGCACTTTTGCGCGGAGAGCTCCGGCCCGTTCCCAGTAGCCTGGCTGAATTTCGATGCGGGGTAGGGACGACAGCAATTCCGCAACGGGCGACGGCAACTCTGGGTCACTTAGCAGTTCGGTGAGAACCACCGGCGGCATCCAGACTTGCCTGTCGCGGAGGGACTGGTCGAGCAGCTCGACGTCCTCACCCCTCTCCCCTTCGAGGAAGGCGACCCAAGAGCTGGTGTCGAACGCGATCACCGGTCCGCCTTCAACTCCGTTACAGCGCGCGAGAAACGCACTTTGCCGCGGAGCCCCCGTAGCCGGGCATAGGTTTGCGACGCCGCCAGCAATTGCAAGCCGGTGCGAACGGTTTCGGTGATTCCCGCGCGCGTGGCTTGCTGAGCCTGCGCAAGGAGTTCCGAGGGCACCTCGACGGTTATCTTCCGCGCCGTCTCCATCGCCACTAATGTACCATATTCTAAACCAGCATTGAGTATGGTGTTGGCCTCCCACGACTGCGCCGGCGGCGCGGTTCGTAACACAATGGGGGAACAGTGTCCGGTTCCCTGCACAAAGCACTGACGGCGCTTGTGGCGGTCGCCGCCGTAGGGCAGGCGGCGCAGTTGCCTCCCGAGGTGCGCTTCATTCCGGGTCCGGTGAACGGACTGCTCCTGCGCGGCAAGGTGCTGGTGTACGGCGATCCCAGGGGGCGCCTCAAAAACATCAGCCACTTGCTTTTCACCCACGCACGGCGCGATGTCGTGTGGGCGGGGGTGCCGCTGGTCGCCGCCGGGGCGGCGGCTATCGTTCCGGAGCGCGAACGAGAACGATTTGACAGAGCGGACGAGTTTTGGGCCAAGTACGAAAAAGCCCGCTTCCACGACTACACCCAGGTGAACACCAAGGTTCTCCGCGAGCCCTTGCCGGCGGCGCGCGGCGTGCGGGAGGGCGACGTCCTCGATCTGGCCGGCGTGCGCATCGAGGTGATGGAGACCCCCGGCTACACGCCCGGAGCCGTGACCTATTGGATGGAAGTCGGCGGCAAGCGAATAGCCTGCACCGGCGACCTGATTTACGGAGACGGGCAACTGCTGGATTTGTCGAGCTTGCAGGACGCCATTCCGGAAGCTATGACCCGCGGCTACCACGGATATGCCGCACGAGCCGGCGCCCTGATCGCCAGCTTGCGCAAAGTGGCGGCGCGGAAACCGGACGTGTTGGCGCCGGTGCGCGGACCACTGATTGAGAACCCGCAGCAGGCCATCGGCAAGTTGGTGGCGCGGCTTCAAGAACTGATGGCGAGCCATTTCGCCACCGACGCCTTACGCTGGTACTGGGGTGAAGAGAGCCTTCGCCTCCGCTCCCGCGCCGTTCTGGATGGCCGGCCGGTGGATTCCATGCCGCTGGCCGAACAGCGCCCGCTGCCCGGCTGGGTCATGGCCATCGGTAACTCGCGGCTGCTCATCTCGCACTCTGGCGCCGGCTTTTTGATCGACGCAGGCAGCAGAGCGTTGCGCAGCAAGCTGGGTGAATTAACCACCTCCGGACGGCTGAAGGCCATCGAAGGCATCTGGATCACCCACTACCACGACGACCACACCGACCAGGCGCAGTCGCTCGCCGGCGAGTTCCGCTGCCCAGTGTATTTCATCTCCCGGCTGGCGGGCGTCCTGGAACATCCCTCGCATTACCGCTTGCCGGCGCTGACGGCGAACCCCATCACCTCGGGCAAGCCGCAGCCCGATGGCGCGCGGATGCGATGGCGCGAGTTCCACCTGACCTTTTTCGACTTTCCGGGACAGACCCTTTACCACGGCGGATTGCTGGTGGAACGGGAGGACGGCGAGAAGCTGTTCTTCGCCGGAGATTCGTTCACTCCGTCGGGCATCGACGACTATTGCCTCCAGAACAGAAATTTTTTGGGCGAAGACGAAGGCTACCTGTATTGCCTGCGAGTGCTTGAGCGGCTTCCCCGGGATGCGTGGCTTGTCAACCAACACGTCGAGCCCACGTTTCGGTTCTCTTCCGAACAGCTTGCGCAGATGCGGGCCGAACTGCGCAAACGCAGGGCCATTTTGACGGAACTAGCGCCCTGGCCTGGCCCGAATTACGCCATTGATGAAAACTGGGCTGCCATTCACCCTTATGCCAGCCGGGCGCGCCCGGGCGAAACGGTGCGGCTGCGGCTTCGCATCTGGAACCATTCCCCGCGCTCGGAGACTTACCGGTTGAAGTGGAACGTTCCGCACGGCTGGAAGGTGCGCGAGGCTGCCTCAAAGTTGACCGTGGCCCCGCACCAAGAAGCCGAGGCGCCCGTTGCGCTGGTTGTCGGAAATGAGCCTTCCGCCGCCGGACCGCTGCGCGTCGTTACCGTGGACCTCGAGTTCGCCGGGCGGCGGCTGCGGGAGTGGACCGAGGCGCTGGTGCGAGTGGAACGGTAATTCGGAAGGTTGAAGAACCTTCGGTTGGCGCCGCTAAAGTGTTCCCCTTACCCGTTCGATATGTATACAGGTGCGAGCCTCGGACTCTTTGCTGAGATTGACCGGCGCCCTCGACGTGCTGGGGGATTGGCCGGCGGCGGACCTGGAACGGTTCGCGCACAAACTGCTGCCGCACGCGGCGCGAGCCGACCGCCATCTGCGCGGGCTGTTGCGCGCCCAGAAGGTGCACGCCCGGGCGCAAAAAGGAATTTTGGCCATCACGACCGGGGAGGCGGCGCGCATGCTTGCCGCCGGCAAAGCGGCGGAGGACTTCTTCGAACAGGTCGAATATAACGGGCGGCGGCTGGCCAAGTTTAACCTCTCGCCCAATCAGGTCACACAGTGGTTGGGCCAATATAACCGTTTCCTAGACTCGCGGATAGACACCGGGATGGAGCTCGAGCGCGTGCGAGATCACCTGCACATCTCGACCGCCCTCACCCTGAACAACGCTTTCTACCAAGTGCGGGAGCTGGAAACGGACACCTTTTATGAGCTATACCGGGCCGAAATCGAATCGAAGGGCCTGGATCAGCTCTTAAACCGTTATCTCCTGGCTCTTCTGCGATTTAGCCGCGCCGAGGAAGCTCATCTGCTGTTTTGGCGGCAAGGCGACGAACATTGGATTTGCCGTGCGTCGGCGGCGCGCAGCGGACCGGCCGCGCCCATCGCTCCGGTTCCGGTGAACCAGCGCCGCCTGCGTCTGTTATCGGAAGCTCAGTCGGAAGAAGGCGCCCGGATGGCCCGTCTGGCCCTGGATCCCAGTTGGCGGGAACGGTTCCGGCAATGCTGGTCGATGCCCATGTCCCACAACGGCGTGTTAGTGGGTGTGATCCAGTTCGCCTTTGGCAAAAGCTACGACTGGCTGCCGCGGGAAAGGGAGCTGCTCGCCGGAGCCGCCGAACGTTGTTGGCTCGCCGCCGAAAAGGCCCGCCTGCTCGAGGATCTGGCAAATCGCGAGGACCAAATACGCCGTTTGGGCGAACACATGCTGCATGTCGAGGAAGTGGAGCGGCAGCGGATCAGCCGCGAACTGCACGACGAGGCGGGACAATCGCTGTTGTGCATCCGCTTGGCTCTGGAAGTCATGGAGCAATCTTGCCCCGACGAGGCGCCGGCTTTGAAACAGAAATTGACTCACGCCCGGGAGGTCACGGAAAAGACAATTGTCGAAATCCGGCGCCTGATCCGGGCGCTGAGCCCCTCGGTGCTGGAACAGTTCGGGCTGGCTGCGGCGCTGCGCCAGCTCGTGGCGCAGTTTCATCAGATCCATCCGGCTCGGGTGCGGCTGCATCTAGGCCGGTTGGCGGACCTGCCCAAACAGACCGAGATCATGGTGTACCGGCTGGTGCAGGAGTGTTTTAACAACATTGTTAAGCATTCTTCCGCAACGGCTGTAAATGTTTTTCTTAGTTCCGCCGATGGTGTACTGCGGTTACAGGTGGAGGACAACGGCGTTGGCTTCCAGGTGGGGCCGGCGTTTGGCAAACAGAACTCCTTCGGGCTAGCCGGGATGCGAGAGCGAGTGGCTCTTCTCGGCGGGAGTTTCCACCTGGTAAGCCATCCTGCGGGGCCCTTAGGGAAGGGCCCCCAGGGGACAAAGATCCGAATTGAACTTCCTTTGCCGCGGGCAGTCGCTGCGGAAGGCAAATGGCACGCCGCCGAGGCGTGAAGACGAACGGAACGACAACGAGCAAGACTATGGCCAAGATACGAATCTTATTGGCAGACGATCACACGCTGTTCCGCCAAGGCATCAAAACGTTGCTGTCGGCGGAAGCGGACATGGAAGTGGTCGGCGAAGCCTCTAACGGAGGAGACGCCATCGACAAGGCGAACGAAACGCGGCCGGACGTGGTCCTGATGGACATCGGGATGCCGGGCATCAGCAGCTTCGAAGCCACCCGGCAGATCAAGAGGAACCGCCCGGAAACGCGGGTGCTGTTTCTGACCATGTACGACGACGAGGATTACCTGGTCGAAGGCATGGAGGTGGGCGCCAGCGGCTACGTCCTCAAAGACAGCCCGGCCGCGCAGTTGGTCTCGGCGGTGCGCGACATCTGCCGGGGCGGCAGTTATCTCAGCCCGCGGATGCTCTCCCAATTGGTGGACGACTTCCGCAGCCGGATTAAGTCCGCCAACCGCCTGCCGCGCTTCGCCACCTTGACCACCCGTGAGCGCGAAATCCTCAAGATGCTCGCCGAAGGCAATTCCGTCAAGGAAATCGCCTGCGACCTCAATTTGAGCGTGAAGACCGTCGAGGCGCACAAGTTCAACCTCATGCGGAAGCTCGATATCCACAACAAGGCGCAACTTGTGCAGTACGCCATCCAGAAGAAGATTATCAAAATTCCCAATCTCGTCTGACGGCGCCGGGCGGCGGGATTGCGGGAGACCCCCCCGCCCGGATCTTTTCCCCCGGGATTGCTAGAATCTGTTCGTGGCCACTCTAGCTTCCCGCCGCCAGTTCCTTGCCACTGCGTCTGCTTCCGTTGCGTGGTCCGCGCAGGCAACCCGCCCGTTGCGGTTGGGCGGTCCCATCTTTCTCAAAAGCGCCGATCCGGCCGAACTCGCCCGCGAGCATCGCCGCCTGGGGTATGCCGCAGCCTATTGTCCCAACGTGAAGCTCCAGGAAACCGAACGCATACGCGCCATCGAGAAGGCCTACGCAGCAGAAAACGTGATCATCGCCGAAGTCGGCGCCTGGCGCAATCTGCTGGATCCCAACCCGGAAACGCGCCAAGCCAACTACCGCTACGTAGCCGAACGCCTGGCGCTAGCCGAAGCCATCGGCGCGCGCTGCTGCGTCGATATCGCCGGCTCTTATAACCCCAAGGTTTGGTACGGTCCCCATCCCAAAAACTTCTCGCGCGAATTTTTCGATGCGACTGTCGAGAACTGCCGGAAACTGATCGACGAGGTCAAACCCAAACGCACCCGTTTCGCCATCGAGATGATGGGCTGGGCCATCCCCGATGGACCGGACTCCTACTTGGAACTCATCAAAGCCGTGGACCGCAAGGCGTTCGCCGTGCACATCGACATTTGTAATGGCATCAACAGTCCCCAAAGGTTTTACAACAACGCCGCATTCACGGAAGAGTGTTTCCGGAAGTTAGGCCCGTGGATTGTTTCCTGCCACGCCAAGGACCTCGAATGGGTGCCGGAAATGAACATCCACTTCGTGGAAGTGGTTCCCGGACGGGGATCGGTGGACTACCGGGCCTATTTGCGCGAACTGGCCCGGCTCCCGGCGGACGTGCCGCTCATGATGGAGCATCTGAAAACCGCTGAGGAGTACGAAGAAGGCAAACGTTACATCCAGAAGGTGGCTGCCGAGTTAGGGTTAAAGTTTATCTAACCGAGCCCATAAAGGGGGGAATATGGACCGAAGACATTTTTTGGCCGCAAGCCTGGCGGCGATGGCCGCACCGGCCGCTGCGCAGCGCACCATCCGCAAAGGCGTGCTTATTTCCATGCTGCCGAAAGAGCTGCCGCTCGAAGACCGGTTGAAGGTGGCTCGGGATGTCGGTTTTGAGGATCTCGAATGCCGCACGGTAACCGACCAAAAAGAAGCCGAAGCGATTAAGAAAGCCGCGGAAAAAGCCGGGCTGCGCATTCATTCGGTGATGAACATGGCGCACTGGCAGTTCCCGCTGAATTCCCCGGATCCCGAAGTCGTCCGCAAGGGGATGGAGGGCATGGAAACCAGCCTCAAGAATGCCCATTTTTGGGGCGCGGGGATCGTACTGCTGGTCCCGGCGGTGGTGAACCCCAAGTTCAGCTATTACCAGGATGCCTGGACTCGTTCGCAGAACCAGATTCGCAAACTCTTGCCGCTGGCCGAACAGCTTAAGGTGATCATCGCCATCGAAGAGGTGTGGAACAAGTTCCTGCTTAGCCCGCTCGAAATGGCCCGCTATGTGGACGAGTTCCGCAGCCCTTGGGTGCAAGCCTATCTCGACGTCGGCAACATGATGTTCTATGGCTATCCGGAGGATTGGATCCGGGTGCTCGGCAAGCGCATTGCGGCGGTGCATTTGAAGGACTTTCGATACCGCAAAGGCCAAGTGGAATGGACCCCGCTGCGCGAGGGAGACGTGAACTGGATTGAAGTTCACAAAGCGCTCACCGAGGTCAACTTCCGCGGCACGGCCACCGTCGAGTTGCCCGCGGGCGACGCGGCCTATCTCAAGGAAGTCAGCCGCCGGGTGGATCTCATCCTGGAAGGCGCAAAAGGTTGAAGGCGGCATAATGAAGAAGTTTCTGATCGGCTTGGCCACCGGCTTGGTTCTGGCGGCGGTCACCATGCTGCTGGCAGTGTTGGCGATCGCCCGTTTGGGCTCGGGCCGGCCCACGATAGCGGATGGCTCGACGCTCGTGCTCAAGCTCCACGGGGCTATCTCCGAAAAGCCCGGAATGGAGATCCCCCTCCCGTTTTATGAAGAGCAAGCCCCGGCGACCGTCCACGAGATCTGGACGGCGCTGGAGCGGGCTGCCGCCGACCCGCGCATCAAAGCGGTCTTGCTGATGCCCCGGCGCCCCGGGGCGGGTTGGGCGAAACTGGACGAGATCCGCCGCAGCGTGCTGAAGTTCCGCAAAAGCGGCAAGCCGGTCATCGCTTGGCTGAGCATGCCCGGCACACGGGATTACTACGTGGCCACCGCAGCCGACAAAATTTACATGAGCCGCGAAGATTACCTGGACCTGAAGGGACTCCGCGCCGAGGCCATTTTCCTCAAAAACACGCTTGAAAAGGTGGGAGTCAAGGCCGAAATCGAGCACGCCGGCAAGTACAAAGATGCCGGCGACATATTTACCCGCAGTTCGCTCAGCCCAGAATCGAAAGAAGTGCTGAACTCGGTTCTGGATGGGGTCTTTCAGGGGCTGGTGCAGGCCATCGCTGAAACTCGCAACAAGAAGCCCGAAGAGGTCCGGGCGATGATCGACCGCGGGCCGTTTCTGGCCGCCGCAGCCAAGGCGGAAGGGCTGGTGGATGAGCTCAAGTATGAGGACGAAGTTCTGGCGGAACTGCGAAACCGGCTGAATCAGAAGGAGTTAAAGAAAATCGGCTTCCGCGATTATGTAAAAGCCGCCGGACCCGGCGAGGGCAAAAAGCGCGTGGCCTTGCTGGTGGCCGATGGAACCATTTTGCGGGGCGAAGGCGAAGAAGGCATTCTGTCGGTGAGCTTTACCCGGCTGCTGCGCAAGGTCGCGGCGGACGCCTCCATTGCGGGCGTCATCCTGCGCATCGATTCGCCGGGCGGCGACGGCGTTGCATCGGACGAAATTCTGCGCGAAGTCCGCCTGCTCAGCCAGAAAAAGCCGCTGGTGGTCTCCATGTCCGATGTAGCCGCCTCCGGGGGCTACTACATTGCCAGTTCAGGCGACGCCATTGTCGCCTACCCGCATACACTCACTGGATCCATCGGGGTCATCTACGGCAAATTCAACTTGAAAGGGCTGTACGATAAGCTCGGCATCCAGAAAGAGATCTTGACCCGGGGCAAATTCGCCGATGTCGATTCCGACTATCGTCCGCTTTCGGCCGAAGGCCGCGCCAAACTCCGCGAGGCGATGGACGCCATGTATCAAAGTTTTCTGGCTCGGGTGGCGGAGAGCCGGAAGCGCAAGGTCGACGAGATCGAACCTCTCGCCCAAGGCAGGGTCTGGCTTGGTGCGCAAGCCAGGCAAAACGGCTTGGTGGATGAGTTGGGCGGGTTGGACAAGGCCATCGAACTGGTCCGGAACAAGGCCAAGATCGGCAAGGACGAGAAGGTCCGCTTGGTGGTCTATCCGCCGAAAAAGAATATTATCGAGAGGCTTTTTACCAAGGCTCAAGAAACCAGCTTCGAAGCTGCCGCCTGGACGAGGTTGCGAGAAGCGGTGCTGGGTTTTGATCCCCGCCTATGGACCGCCGGCGGTTTGCTCCGCGCCATGCCCTATGTGATTGAAGTGAAATGAGATTGCCTCAAACTCCCCGGGCCGCCGCTCAAAAGGCTTGCGAGGAGTGGATGCCGGCCTGTTGAAGGGCGGCCGCCATCTTTTCTAAAGCGGCTTTGTGAATCTGGGAAACGCGGCTCTCATTGATGCCCAGCATGCCGCCGATTTCCTTCATCGTCAGCTCGTTGGTGTAATAGAGCACCACCACTTTTTGGTAGCGCTCAGGCAGGGTTTTCATCGCTTCTCCGAGCACTTGACGCATCTCTTGGCGGGCGCACATGGAATCCGGCTGGGTGTCGGGGGCGCCGGGGAAATCCGGCGCGGGAAGGTCGGGGTGGTCGGTCGAACGGGTCGAGGCGGAAATCAGCCCGACATTGCGGAGATCCCTGGCCATCTGGCGCCAGCGGTCCACTTCCACCCCCAGCCGCTCGGCGATTTCGGCCTCCGTAGGAGCGCGCTGCAACTCGCCGGACAGATCGCGCGTCACCGCCTCCACTTGTTTGTGCCGGCGCCTGAGGTCGCGCGACGCCCAGTCCAGTTGCCGCAAACTGTCGAGTATAGCGCCCTTGATGCGGTGCTTGGCGTAACTGGAGAACTGCACCTGCTTGCTGGGATCGAACTTGTCGACCGCGTCAAACAGCCCCAGGACGCCGGCGTGCACCAAGTCGTCCAGGTCCACGTGCACCGGCAGGTTCTCGTGAACCCGTAACGCGATCACTTTGACCAGCGGGAGATGCTCCAAGATAATCTGATCCCGTTTCGCCAAGCGCTCCTGGGAGGCTGAACAGACACTGACAGCGGCCATTTTCGATCCTCGCTTTCTGGTTTCTGGCGCTTCCCCGTATTCGCCGGGGCGCTCACGCCGGCTGTGTCGGACCGGCACACTCTTATCCGCAATATGCGGGCCAACCGCAGGATCTTGGCCCGGCGCAGCCCCAGTTGTTTTCGGCGACAGCAGCATAGGCCCTCTGAAATCAATTGACTAAAGATTTTTCTGTCCCGGCCGATGAAAGGCTAAGGCGATTTCGACCCCGGGCCGCCATACCCGCATTGGCATGGAGCTCGCCACCCCGCATTCTGGGGATCCTGTTCCACTTCAATTTCCAATCTGGAACTTCCTGTTCCAAATTGGAACGAACCCAAGGGAACCGCTTTAGAACTTTCCCGGTCGTGGGACCAGTGTAGAGTCATTCGGGCCGACGGTCATAGAGGACAATTCCCTAAATCGCCGGTCGGAATTGCCTTACAATCGCGACCGTCTTCGCCGGACTCCAAGCCGGGCCGAATATCCTCATCGAAATCGAATTCGCGCTGGAACCGTAGTTTTACACCGGCGGGCGCCGCGTGTGCCAGGAGGTCGCTTTCTGAAAGGCGATGCCCAGCGCCAGCACCGCGTTTTCGGCGAATGGGCGGCCCACCACGGACAAAGCGATGGGCAGCCCGTTGGCGAAGCCGCAGGGCAAAGACAAGGCGGGAAGACCGCACAAGTTCCCAAAGGCCCCCAGGTCCCGTAACCCGCGGGGCCGCGATTCGGGCGCCGGTTTTCCCCCGCGGTCCAGGGGCTCATGAATGCCGCTGGCGGGGCCGAACCGGGACGGCGAAATCAGCAGGTCCACCTCGGCGAAGATCTTGGCCATTTCCTGCTGCACCAGGCGCCGGATCCGCATCGCCTTGAGATAGTCGGTGGATTTCAGCTCCAGCGCCGCCTTCAGCCCCGCGATCTGGCGCTGATCGGCCAGTTCGTCCACCTTCCCGCTGCGAATGAGCGGCTCGAAGATGGACGCAGCTTCGGCGTTGATGATGGTTCCCGTGACCAGGGAATAGGGGTAGGTTCCCAGGCTGGCCGGCTTCAGTTTCACGCCCAGCGAACGCACGGCGTTGAGGGCTTCGGCAAAATCCTTGCGGGCTTCCGGCGCCGCCCATTCGGCGAAATCCACTTCGGCGAAACCGACGCGCAGCTCCTGAAGCGGACGCGCGTACTGAGGAGCAAAATAAAAGCTTTTCCCCGCCGAGCCGGGATCGTTGGAATCCCCTCCGGCGATGACTTGCAGGACATGGCCGCAGTCTTCGGCAGTGCGGCACATCGGTCCGATCTTGTCCAGGGTCCAGGACAGCGCCATGGCGCCGTAACGGGAAACCAGCCCGTAGGTAGGGCGCAACCCGGTGACGCCGCAGTACGCGCTCGGGGTGAGAATCGAGCCCCAGGTTTCTGAGCCCAGAGCGAAAGGCGTCAGCCCGGCGGCCACGGCGCTGCCGGAGCCGCTCGAAGACCCGCCGGACCAATACGCCCGGTTCCACGGGTTCAATCCCGGTCCCTGAAGGGACGCAGCGGGGTAGCGGTAGCCCCCGCCGCCGGCCAGCTCCACCATGGCCAGCTTCCCGGTCAAAACCGCCCCGGCGCGGTCCAGCTTCCGGATCACCGTAGCGTCGTAATCGAACACTTGGGCGGCATACGGTTTGGCGCCCCATGTCGTAATCTGCCCTGCCACGCTCAGCAGATCCTTCGCCCCGTAAGGAATTCCTTGCAAAGGTCCGCGCGTGCGCCCGCGCTTCAGCTCGTCGTCAACCGCTTTCGCCTTGCGCATCGCCGGCTCGCGCAGAGACAGCGCCAGCGCATTGAAGCGAGGTCCCAACTTTTCCAGACGGTCGCAAAAGGCGCGCGTCAGCTCCATGCAAGAGAACTCGCGGGCGCGGAGCCGGCGGCTAATTTCGGTGATGCTGGCAAAAAAGATGTCGTCGGATAAAGCAGCCATTGCCTTAAGGTCGGAACTGAAACGCCGGTTCTACGCTCATCGGAACCGGATAATCGGTGAGTTTTTTGCTGTCGGCGTGGACTTGCTCCATCCGGCGCCGCGTTTCCTGCTCCAGGGTCTCTTTGGCTTCTTGTGCGGGTCTGGCGGCCGGAACCAGCAGCGCCGCCAAGGAGCGCCGCGTCATCTTGGTGTACACCATGCCCAATTATAGGCGCAGCCGTTCCGCTTCGATTCAGTGGCCCAGAGCCTCGAGGGCGGCTCGCTCCATGACCGCGCGCGGCGCCGATTCGCCCGTCCAAAGCTCAAACTGGCGCACCGCCTGTTCGATGAACATCTCGACGCCTGGGATGACGGTCTTGTTTTCGGCCCGCGCACGGCGCAGGAGAACGGTTTCGACCGGGTTATAGACCATATCGAAAACCAAGTCGGCGGGAATTCGGTCCGCAAAGAAGCACTCCTCGGTGTGCGGAAACATCCCCAAAGGGGTGGCGTGAATCACGGCATCGAAATTCCTCTCGCCGAGCTGATCCATAGCCAAAGCCTCGCCGCCGCAAGCCTTCGCCAAAGCCCGCACCCGGTCCAGGTTCCGGCCGACGATGGCGATCTTGGCGCCGGCGTCGGCCAGCGCAAATGCCGCCCCGCGCGCCGCGCCGCCGTTTCCCACAATCAGCACGGCAGCCTTGCCCAAGCGCAAGCGCCGCGACAGCGGACCCGTTACGCCCGGAGCATCCGTGTTCGTGCCTCGCCACTTGCCCGCCTTCCTCCAAACAGTGTTCACCGCGCCGATGCGCCGCGCCAATGGATCCACCACATCCAGATAGCGCATGATTTTTTGCTTATGCGGAATGGTGACGCTGAAACCAGAAACGGGCAGCCGCCCGGCCAGCGTCAGAAAGTCCTTCAACTGCCCGGGATGGACCAAGAACGGCAGATACACTGCGTCCATGCGCCGCGCCTGGAACGCGCGGTTATGGACCGCCGGGGAGATGGAGTGCCGGACCGGATCGGCGATCACGCCGTAGATTTTTGCCGCTTTGGTGAGCTTTTCGATGCGATAGAGGTGCCGCAGTTGCCGGGCGCACACTTGGCCGGCGGCAGTGCCCTCGGCGGAGCTGGGCGCCGCGTATGTGTACATCCCGCCGAATACCGTGCACAGCACGCGCGTGGGGAAGCCCATCTCGCCCATGGCCAGAAGGACCATCGGGCAGCGCGGGTGGCTGCGAGCCAGCCCCAGAACCTTGCCGCAATCCGACGGTCTCTTACAAGTCGTGACGAACTTGTAACCGTCCGCGGAAATGCGGGTCAGCCGCCGCCACACCGGCTCCATGGCCGGCGTGCCGGAAAAATTGTGGTAGGAGATCAGCAGAAAGGCCTTGGCGCGCAAGGCGTCCAACAGGCCGGGCGCATTTTCCGCCGTCTCGATTTCGATGTCGACGGCGCCGGCGCCCGCCTCCACCGCCATGCCCAGAATCTTGATCTCCTCTTCGATGCTGCCGTTGAACCTTCCGTGGTTTTGATGCCGGCGGCACGTGGCCAGGATCGTGCAGTCCGGCTGTTGAGCCAGGAACTCCCGGATGGCTGCGACACCCTCGGTTGGACGCGGCAGATAGTCCAGCCGGAATTCCAGGAACCGCTCTCCGTGTTCCACCTCTTGGCGGGCGTGAGCTAGCAGAGACTCTGCGGTCGGGAAGCCGAGTGCGATGCAGATTTCCGGTAGGGGTCGGCGTGGCGGCATCGTGGAGATTTTTCAGGTTATCACAGCCTTGGGACACGCGCCGGATGCGACATGTTGAAGACGCAAGACAGGGACGAGCAGGGCGGGACAGACGAACAGCGCTCAGCGCCGGCGGGGGGTGGTTTTCTTGGCGGGGGCCGCCGAGGTGTACGGCAGCCCCAGTTCTTTCAGGCGGGCTTTGGCCTTGGTGGCCTGTTCACTGTTAGGAGCGGCTTTGATCAAGGCGCGGAATTCCTGGGCGGCCTTGGTGGGCTGTTTCAGCTTAATGAGCGTCATGCCCTTCATGTAGCGCGCGTCGAGCGTTTTGTTGTTGTCCGGAAATTTCTCGATGACGGCGTCAAAAGCCTGCATGGCGGCTTCCAGTTCGCCTCGTCCGTACAGGATTTCGCCGATCTGATACTGGGCATTCGGCGCCAGGTCGGTGTTCCCGTAATACTTCAGATAGTCGGCATATTGCTGCATGGCCAGATCGAGATTGCCCGACAACTGGTCACGGCGGGCGCTCTCGTACAACCCGGTGGCGGTCATGCCGGGCGGCGGCGTGGGCGGACCGGTGGACTCGGCGGGCGGGGGAGGAGGCGGAGGCGGGCTGGCCATCACCTTGATCTGGTTGCCCAGATCAACGACTTGCGCCTGAAGGCGGTTCATCCGCGCGTTCATATCGTTGATGGACTCTTTCAAGCTCTGAAACTCGCCGGCCATCTGATCGAGCTTTATAGCCAAGTTGGCCACCGGAGCGGTAACCGTCCGCTCCTGCTCCCGCATCCGCTCGCGAAGTCCGGTATCCAAAGCGGCGACGCCGGCATTGGCCTTGCTGGAGGTTTCCAGCGCCTGCTGGACCAGCACCTTCAATTCGGCCAGCTTGTCATTGAGAGAATTCTGCAAGTTGCGGATGCTGTCCTGCAAAAGCGCCACGTCGCGCTGGACCTCCACGATTTCCTTCCTCTGGGCGAGGAGGGAACTTGGTAGCAAGCCCACAGCAAGGGCGAGGAAGATGACTTTCATGCCATTTCTCCCAGATCCGGGTGTGTCCCGGCCTGACGCTGGGACACACCCCAACTTTTCGGGCGTTCAGGCAGCCACTCCGGCCGCCACTACCGCCGTTACAGCCGGCTTACTGGCCGGCGCTGAAATGCGCGCGCCGGTTCTTCTGCCAGCAAGATTCGTTCGACTCGGTGCACTGCGGCCGCTCCTTGCCGTAGCTCACCGTCTTCAGGCGGTCGCCAGGCACGCCCATCTGCACCAGGTACTCTTTGGCGGCGGTGGCTCGGCGGTCGCCCAAACCGAGGTTATACTCCGAAGAGCCTCGCTCGTCGCAGTGTCCCTCGATCACGATGGTGGCAGTCGGGAAATCCTGAAGGATGGCCTTCAGAGCGTCCGCATTGCGCGACAGAGTGGCGCGCGCGTCCTCGCGGATCTCACTCTTGTCGTAATCGAAATAGGCGTCCTGGACTTCCGTCGCCAGCCGCTCACTCAACGTCTTCTTGGGCGCAGGCGGCGGAGGCGGCGGGGGTGGCGGGGGCGGATTCACCGTCACCGTTGTAGTGGCATTCGCGCTGCCTCCCGGTCCCTTGGCGGTCAAGGTGTACGTGGTGGTGCTGCTCGGATACACCTGACGGCTGTCACGCGCTGAAACAGCGCCGATGCCGGGGCTGATCTGAATCTCGGTTGCATCGTTGACGGCCCACCGCAGCGTGGAAGACTGACCGCGAGTGATGGTCGACGGTTCGGCGGTGAAACTGACGATCACCGGTTTCGGCTTCGGCGGCGCGGGCTTTTCCTGTGGCGGCGGAGGTGGCGGCGGAGGAGGCGGTACAGCAGCCTTCTTCTTGCAGCCAGCCGCGAAAAGCAGCAACGAACCGGCTATCAATATGTAGCCCAGTTTGTGTATTCTCATCCTGAACATTGCCTCCTGATCTCAATCATCTTACATCGAATCGAGCCAAGCCAACTCGGGCCGCGGCGGCCATTCACGTTCCACCGCGGATGGATCACGGCGCCCCCGGGGACTGGAGGCTGCGCCTTCGATGCAAGGTTCCATTTCAATTTTCGTTACCTGCTCCAGACGGGCTTTTCGTTCTGCCCTTGCGAGGTCAGCCGCCTTTCGTTCTTCCCATCAGCCAGCATCGTCCAAATTTGAAGCGAGCCGCTGCGGTTCGAGCAAAAGGCGAGGCGCCTCCCGTCGGGCGCCCAACTCGGGCTCTCATTGCGTCCCGATCCATGCGTCAATTGGACGACTTGCCGCGATGCGACATCCATGATGAAGATGTTATAGTTGCCGGGATCAAATCCTTTGGTCCAGGCGAAAGCGATGTGCTGCCCGTCCGGATGCCAGCTCGGATTCACCGCTTCGCCCTCCCCGTTTGTAAGCCGCACCACATCGGCGCCGTCCATATTCATTTTATATATCTGCGGCAGCCCGGAGCGGCCGGAGACAAAAACAATTTCATTCGGATTCTTCGGATTGATCTTCGGTTCCACCTCAATGGCGCGCACCGAGGAGATTCGCTTCAGCCCGCTTCCGTCCACGTTGGCCTGATAAATCTGCGCGATTCCGGTGGCGGTGGACGAGTACACGAGCGTCTTACCGTCGGGCGAAAAATCCGCCGTGGCGTTCATCGAGGCCCGCTGATTATAAAAGCTGATGCGGTTGCCGGTGATCAACGAATGCACCACCAGTTGGGGAGTGCCGCCGGCGAAGCTGGTGAACGCAATGCGCGTGTTGTCCGGCGACACCGACGGCATGGTGCACAAGCTCTTGTAAAAAGTAAATTGCTTTTGATTCGAGCCGTCGTGATCCATGGACCAGATTTCTTTGTGCCCGGTCCGGTTGGACACAAAATAGATTTTGGTCCCGAAAAGCGACTTGGCGCCGAACTGCCCCAGGATATCGGCGGCGAACCGGTGCGCCGCATCGCGCGCCCCCTCTTCGGTGAGCGGCGCAAAATACGGTTTTCCGAAAACTTGCGCCCCGCTGATGTCAGCCACGGTGACGTTGAACAGCCAGCCAAACACCACCAGTTGGCCGTCCTGTACGGCGGCGTAGCCAAAGGCCAGGTAATTGGCGGTCACCGGGGGTTGGGACCAGTCGGTCAGCCACGGGGCTGCCGGCGCTCCGCCGCGGGACGGAGTCGGCGGCGGCGGCTGAAAATCTCGCGGCTGTTGCGGCACGCGCAATGGGTACATGCTCTTGGGCGCCATGCGAAACAGCCCCGAACCCTCCACGTCGTTCCACAGCGTGCTGTTAAAGGTCTCCATGAGTTTCTGCGCGTCGCCCGCGCCGCGGAAGTCCGGAATGGCGATCACCGCGCGCTCGCTGCGCGTCAGCTTGATGATGATGTCGGACTGTTGGGCGAATATGGCCGCCGCCACGGCTGCCGTTAATGTCAGAAGCAATCGTGTCTTTTTCATCGTTCTAAGGTGAACCACAATTCCACGGAAGCCGAAGAGCGTTCGTAACCGGGAGGCAGCGGCGGAAACGGCGCCGCGCTCCAAACCGCCCGCTCGGCGGAAACGTCCAGCGCATAGTTGCCGCTGCGCTGGAACAGGCGCACGTTCCTCACCGATCCGTCCCGCATGATGTCGAACAGCACGATGGCCGGCTGGGAGGTTCTCTGGCGCGGGTCCGCCCCGGGCGGCTGCCATGCCCGGGAGACCTTCTCGCGAACCAGAGCCGAATACCACCCGAACCGGGTGCCGAGGGTCCCGCCCGTTCCTATGCCCACCCCACCGCCGCTGGTGCTCCCGTACATGGGCGAAGACAAAGCCTGGCCAGTGGAGCTGTAGGCTTGATTCGGGCGGTCCGCGCCTTTGGGCCGGAACCGCTGCGCACTGGCGGCCACATCGGATTGGCGGCGGGCGAGCTTCTTGCCCTTGATGGCCACCGCATCCGGATCCTCAGCCGGCTGGCGCTTGGATTCTTTGGCCTCCTTGGGGGGCAGGGGTACGCGGGACTCGGTGTCCGTAGCTACGGGATTCGGAATCCCGCCGCTCGAAGGTAAATTGATCTGACTTACCGGAGTGATCAGCGTCGCGCCCCCGCCGGCGTTGGGCGAACCGAAACGTTCCTTGCCCCGTCCTTCCCACCAGGCGTGACCCAGCAGGAAAGCGAACACAGCAACATGGAAGAGAACCGAGCCGGTGAGCGCCCGGCCCAGCGGTTCCCGGTACTCGATGATGTCGCTGTGCGCAACCATCCTACGCTTTAACGCCGCCGTCTTTCGAGCGTTTCCGCCGTCTGGGTGACGACTTTTACTTCAAGCGGCGGCACGTCTCCCTCTTTTAGGCCCAGCTCGCTGATCACCTGCGCAATCGGCTCCCAAACCACCGCCTTATCGGCTTTGAGATACACGCCCTTGGCGTTGGGATACTGAGCCCGCACTTCGGCGCGCAAAGAATTGATGTTGGCCGGCTTTTCGCCCAGATACACTTCGCCGTCCCGCGTGATGGTCACCACCGGCATTTCCTCGGCGGTATCGCGCGACTGCTTCACTTTCGGCACCTGTACGTCCAAGCCGAATTCCATCGCGCCGGCGGTGAGCATGAAAATGATCAGCAACACGAGCACCACGTCCACCAGCGGGATGACGTTCATCTCCGACAAAGACCCGTAGCGCCCGAAACGCCGCCGGCGCCCGCCGCCCGATGTCCCGACCGACGTGAAGGCCATTCGTTATTCTCCGTTCAGGCGCTCGGCTTGATTCAGGAATTCGAGCGAAAAGTCCTCCATGCGCGTTCCTATCTCGCGCACGACATGGCCGAAATGGTTGTAAAAAACCGCCGCCGGAATCGCCACCGCCAGACCCAAGGCGGTGGCCACCAGCGCATGCGCGATGCCCGGCGCCACCACGCGCAGGCTCACGCTGCCTGATACGCCCAGCGCCTGGAAGGCGTCGATGATGCCCATCACCGTGCCAAACAAACCGATAAACGGCGAAACCGTGGCCGCCGTGGCCAGCCAGTTCATGTTTCGTTCCAGCTTGGCGATTTCTTCGCTGATGCCGATTTGCAGATTGCGCTCGATGGCCGGTTTGTTAATCAGGCGCCCGCGGTTTTTCACCTGCCGGTCCACCTCCTCGTAACCGTAATCGAAAACCGCCACCAGCGGAGCCGAAGAAAATTGTTCACTGGCCAGGGCTACGGCTTCCAGCCCGTTAGCCTTCCGGAAAGCGCGCAGAAAGCGGAGGTTGTCGGTTCGCGCCTTCCGCAGCAAGTTCCATTTGGTGAAGATAATGGCCCACGACAGGACCGAAATCGTCAGCAACAGCGCCAGCACAGCCAGCGGTATCGGCGCGCTGGTGGCAATCAGTTCCCAGAGACTTACTTGAAGGAAAAGAGCAACGGGCGAAGGATCAGTCAAATCGACTCAGGTCTCCCTTAACCTTCATGATAGCCCCATCCCCGCCGCTGCGATGCGGCTTCCCACTGCTTCTGACGCCCCCGGAGACCGAAAAGAAGGAGGCGGCCGATATAATGGGCTCGAATGCTGGTCGAACTGATGGTGGAAAACTACGCGGTCATCGAGCGCATCCGCGTGCGCTTCCACCCTGGCCTGAACCTGTTGACGGGGGAAACGGGCAGCGGCAAGTCTATCGTCGTCGACGCCCTGGATTTGCTGTTCGGCGGCCGCAGCTCGCCCGAGATGGTGCGCACCGGCGCCGCCCGCGCACGGATTGCGGGCCTGTTCGAACCGGGCGACTCGCCGGCTCTGCGCGCCATTCTCGAACGCGCCGGGGTCGAAATGGAAGAGGGCGAATTGCTCATCGAGCGCGAGGTCCTGCCCACCGGTAAATCGCGTGCGTTTGTCTCCAACCGTCCCGTCACCGCCTCGCTGCTGCGCGAGATCGCCCCGCTGCTCGGCGACATACACGGCCAGCACGACCAGCAGTCTCTGTTCTCACCGGCGGCGCAACTGGCGATGCTGGACGCCTTCGGACAACACCGCGATCTGCTGGACTCGACAGCCGGCCTGTACCGGCGCTGGCGCGCCTGCGCCGCCGAACTCGAGGACCTTGACCGCGCCGAGCAGGAAAGATACCGGCTGTCGGACCTGTGGAATTTCCAAAAGCGGGAGATCGAAAGCGCCGCCCTGCGCCCCGGCGAGGAGCCGGAACTGGAGCAGGAACGGCTGGTTCTGAGGAATATCACGCGCCTGGAGGAAGCCGCGGCCGCCGCCTACTCGGCGTTATATGATTCCCCCTCTTCGGCCGAGGCGCAGCTCCGGCTCGCCATCCGGCGGCTGGAGGATTTGACCCGCATCGACGCGGCGTTGGCCGACACCCTGGAAAGCCTGCGGCCGGCCTTAATCGCCGTCGAGGAAGCCGCCCGCGCCCTCCAGCACTATCTGTCCAGGCTCGAAGCCGATCCGGCCCGCCTGGAGGCGGTCGAAGCCCGTCTGGCCGCCCTGGACAAACTCAAGCGCAAGTATGGCCGGAGCGTCGAGGAAATTCTGGCCTATTTGCAGGAGATCACGCGCCACATCGACGCTCTGGAGCATTCCACCGAGCGCCGCCAGACCCTGTTGGCTGAAAAAGAACGCTTGGAGAGCTTGTTCCGGGATGCCGCCTCCGAGCTCAGCTCCCGCAGGCGCCAGGCGGCGCGCGAATTGGAAAGGGCGGTCGTGGCCGAGCTCAAAGCGCTGGCCATGGAAAATACGGTCTTCCGGGTGGAATTCTCCACCGCTGAATGGTCGGAAACCGGCGCCGACAAAATCTGTTTCTTGGTATCGCCCAATGTGGGGGAGGAACCCAAACCTCTCGACAAGATAGCCTCGGGCGGCGAAATCTCCCGCATCGCCCTGGCGCTAAAGGCGTGCGCCGCTGCGCCGGCGCCTTCCTCGGGATCCCGCACGTTGGTTTTTGATGAGATCGACTCCGGCATCGGAGGGCGCGCAGGTGAGGCGGTGGGCAGGCGGCTGCGCCAGATCGCCGCTGCAAACCAAGTCCTGTGTGTGACCCACTTGCCCCAGGTGGCGGCGTTCGCAGATCACCACTACAGCGTGTCTAAGCGGGAACTGGATGGCCGCACCGTCACCGAAGTGGAGGAGTTGGAGCCCGCAGCCCGCACCAAAGAAATCGGGCGGATGCTGTCCGGCGCACAGCTCACCCCAGAAGCCCTAAAGCACGCCGAACAGCTTATCCGCTTGAGCCGCGCGGGCTGAAGGCGGCCGCGCCGCCGAGGCGCCCGCCTACGACCCTGACCTGACCAGCGCCACATCGATGGTGATGGCCACTTCGTCGCCTACGACTACACCCCCGGTCTCAATCGCCCGATTCCAGGTCAATCCAAAATCCTTACGGTTCAGCTTGGTGGTGGCGGTGGCGCCGGCGCGGAAGCCGCCGCGCATGTCCTTGACCTCTGCCGTAGGCCCCTCGACGTCCAGAACCACTTCGCGCGTCACGCCCCGGATGGTCAGGTCGCCGGCCACCTTCAGCTTCCCGCCTTCGCTCCAGACCTTCTTACTTTTGAACGTGATGGTCGGGAACTTGGCGGTGTCGAAAAAATCGGCGCTCTTCAGGTGTGCATCGCGCTTAGGCTCCCGCGTGTTGATCGAATTGGCGTCGATGACCGCTTCCACCCGGGAGGCGCCGGGATTCGATGGATCCCAGACCACCTTTCCCGACACCTTCCCGAATTCGCCCCGAACGTTGGACACCATCATGTGCCGCACGGTGAAATGCGCCCCCGAATGCGCCGTGTCGATGGTGTACTCAGCTCCCACCGCCAAGATCGGCAAGCAAAACAGAACTGGCCAAACGTGAAGCCTCATAGCCCTCGTGCTTGCAAGGATGCGGCAACCAGAGGTCGGGATTCAAATAGCTTGATTCACCGCATCGTCTTTTCGGTGGCTTCCGCCAATTCCGGCCGGAAGCTTGGTTCGCGATATCGGGGTGCGCGCCACCGCGGTGTTATGTGTGGCTGCGGGCGGCGCGCAAGGATTAGCCGCGGAGCGCTTCCAGCCGGGCAATGCGCTGCTCGGTGGCAGGGTGAGTGGAAAACAGCCGCATCAGGCTCTCGCCGGTGAACGGCTTAATGATGTACATGTGCGCCATGGCGGGCTGTGCGTCCATGGGGATGCGCCGCGACCAGAGGTCGAGCTTCCTTAGGGCGCGGATCAGCCCATCGGGCGTTCCGGCATAGCGCGCTGCCGTGGCGTCCGCCGAGTACTCCCGCGTCCTGGAGATCGCCATCTGAATGAGCATCGCCGCCAAGGGGGCGACGATCATCATGACCAGGGCGCCCAGCGGGCTGCCACGATTTTCCTCATCCCGGGATCCGCCGAAAAAGAACGCCATCCGCCCGATCAGGGTGATGGCGGCAGCCAGAGTGGCCGCCACGGAGCTGATGAGGATGTCGCGATTTTTGATATGAGCCAGTTCGTGGGCGATGACGCCGGTAAGTTCATGATCGTCCAGCAGTTGCAAGAGGCCCTCGGTGAAGGCCACGGAAGAATGCGCGGGGTTCCTGCCAGTGGCGAAGGCGTTCGGCGCCTCCTCGGGAATCACCCAAAGTTTGGGCATGGGGATGTCCATTTGCTGGGTTAGCGAACGCACCAGGGGCGCCACCCGGCGGTATATGTGCGGATTCTCGCTTTCGGTCACCGGCTGCGCGCCGTGGACCATCAAAGCGATCTTTTCCGAGAAGAAGTAACTGGCGAAGTTCATCAGAACCGCCAGGCCAAAGCCCAGATACAAGCCGCTTTCGCCCGCCACCGCTTGCCCGCCGACGAGCAGAATGGCGCTCAGCAAGCCTAACAACAATGCTGTCTTGACGCCGTTCATGCTTCTATTCTCTCACAAGAAAAAGACGGGAGCGGCAGGCGCCGCTCCCGGGATGCACGAAACCAGATGCAACTTAGTTGCTGGCGACCTCGATCTTCACGTTGCGCGGTTTGGCGATTTCCTTCTTGGGCAACGTGACCGTCAGGACGCCGTTCTTGTATTCGGCCTTCACCTTGTCGGTGTCCACGCTGTCGGGCAAGGCAAAGCAGCGCATGAAGGCGCCATAGCTGCGCTCGATGCGATGATAGCCCTCTTTGGAATCCTCTTTGCGCTCGAACTTGCGCTCACCCTTCAGCGTGAGCGTGCCGTTCTCGATCTCGATGTCGACGTCCTTCAAATTGACGTCCGGCAGGTCGGCCTTGAGCACCAGCTCGTTCTCGTTCTCCAGGATATCGACGGCCGGAGCCCAGGGACGCGAGGAACTGGGTTCGCTCAACATGCGATTCACCATGTCCTCGAAGAGCCGGAACGTCGGGGTCACGGACAACAGGTCCGCAAAGGGATCGTAGCGCTTAATCAACGACATAACTTATCACCTCCTGCTCATTGGTTTGGCCGTCCTGGCCTTCTCACAATTCCAATATAAAATCTGCGCGCCATCTTGTCAAGATCTTTTCAAAAAATTTTTCATATTTTCGACCGTGACCGATCTGCTACGGCAAGTTACAATAACGTTTTCCCATGCGCATCGCCCTGGCTCAGATCAACACCACCGTAGGAGACCTGGAGGGCAACCGGCGCCGGATGCGGTCCATGGCTTGCCAAGCCGCCGAATCTGGCGCGCAACTTATTGTTTTTCCAGAACTTTCCATCACTGGGTATCCGCCGCGCGACTTGGTGGAAAAGCCCACCTTCCTGGAACGGACCCGGCACGCCCTCTCCCGCCTGGTCGAGGAAACCGCCGAACTGCCCCTGGCGCTGATTTGCGGCTACGTCGCCGAAGCGCACGCCGAAGCCGGCAAGCGGGCTCAAAACCAAGCCGCGCTGATTCAGGGGGGGAAGATCCTGTTCCGGCAGTCGAAGATGCTCCTGCCGACCTACGATGTCTTCGACGAGGCCCGCTATTTCTTGCCGGCAGAGCGCCAGCAGGTCTTTTCCTTGAACGGACTTTCGGTCGCACTGACCATTTGTGAAGACGCCTGGAACGATAAACAGTTCTGGGAGAGGCGTTTATACCAGCGAGACCCGGTGGAGGAGCTGGCCGGCGCGGGCGCCAACTTGCTGATCAGCATCAATGCCTCGCCGTATCACATGGGCAAGCGCGAGCTGCGGCGGGAGATCTTCGCCGCCACGGTGCGGCGCTTCGGCATGCCGGCGATCTACGTGAACCAAGTCGGCGGCAACGACCAGCTTGTTTTTGACGGATCGAGCTTCGCTATGGATGCCGGGGCGCGGGTGCTGGCGGCGGCGGCTTCTTTCCGGGAAGAGCTGATTTATGTGGACCTTGAAGCCGGTACGGGGGACCGTCACGACAACCTGCCTGACGAGGAAGAAGCGGCCTACGAAGCGCTGGTGCTAGGAACGCGAGATTACATCAAAAAGTGCGAATTTGAGCGCGTTTTGATCGGTTTAAGCGGCGGAATTGACTCTTCCTTGACCGCTGCCATCGCCGTGGAAGCCGTCGGGCGGGAAAACGTGGTGGGCGTGGCGATGCCGGGGCCTTATTCGTCCGAGCATAGTTTGGCCGACGCCCGGGAGCTGGCGCGGAACCTGGGCATCCGTTTCGAGGTCGTCTCGATCAACCAGCCTTACCGGGCGGTGCTCGAAACCCTGGATCCGCTTTTTGAGGGCGCACCCAGGGACGTAACCGAAGAAAACATCCAAGCCCGGCTGCGCGGGTTGACCCTGATGGCGCTATCCAACAAGTGGAACGCCATGGTGCTCACCACCGGGAACAAGAGCGAGCTGGCGGTGGGATACTGTACGCTATATGGAGACATGGCCGGGGGGTTGGCGGTGATCAGCGATGTGCCCAAGACGCTGGTCTACCGGCTGGCGCGGGTGGCAAACCGGCGCTTGAACAACGCTATCCCGGAGAACGTATTCCTCAAACCGCCTTCCGCCGAGCTACGCCCCAACCAGAAGGATTCCGACAGTTTGCCGGAATATGAGGTTCTGGATGGCATTCTGCGCGGCTATGTCGAAGAATACAAGTCTCCGGCGGAGATCGCCACCGAGCTTTCGCTGCCGCTTGATCTGGTGCGCTCCATTGTCAACAAAGTCGATCGGAATGAGTACAAACGCCAGCAGGCCGCTCCCGGGTTGAAAGTAACCACCAAAGCGTTCGGCATTGGCCGCCGTTTTCCCATCGCTCAGAGGTTTTTCGAATGAAATTCGCCGCTGTAATCGCGCTGTTGGCGGTTGCCGCCATTTTGATTTCTCAGCCTGCTCCGCCCGAGCGTGTAGGACCGCTGCCCGACGGCGGGTTCCTGCTGGCCACAGGATGGAAAGTGAAGCCTGCCGGGAAGCAAGTTCCGCTGGACACGCTGCCGATGTCCACGGCGTTATCCAAAGACGGCAAGTACTTGATTGTGCTGAACGGGGGGTACCGGCCGCCCTGTCTGATCGTTTTGGAGACGGCGGGAATGACGGAAGTGGGCAGAGTTCCGCTGGCCGATGCGTGGCTGGGGCTGACGTTTTCGCCCGATGGAAGGAAGGTCTATGCGGGGGGCGGCTCGCGCGGGTCGGTGTTCGAGCTCGACTTTGCCGAAGGGAAGCTGAGCCTGGCGCGGGAGATCCCGCTGGTGGACCCCAAGCAGCTCGCATGGCAGGATTTCGCCGGGGATGTGGCGGTATCCGGCGACGGACGTTTGATTTACGCCGCCATGCTGTACCGGGACACCATCGCCGTGGTGAACCCGCAGTCGGGAATGGTTATCGAGCGGTTTAAGACCGGGCGCCGCCCCTATCGCATTTTCTTCCACCCGGACGGTAAGTCGTTTTTCGTTACGAGCTGGGCGGATGCCGCGCTTCTTCATCATAAGACCGATACGGGAGAGCGCCTGGAGACAGTGCGGCTGGGGGCACATCCGACCGATATCGTTTGGAGCGCGCGCCGCCCGGAGGGCGAAGAGGCGCGAAATGCCGACTGGAAGGCACGCTTGTTCATCCCGGCGGCGAACACCAATCGCACGTATGTGGTTGGGGTAACGGAAGCCAAGCGTCTTAGGGTGATCGAGACCATCAATGTGGCGATGACGCCCATGCAGCCGCTGGGCATGACGCCCAGCGCCGCGGCTTTGAGTCCTGACGAGAAGGCGCTGTATGTGGTGTGCTCGGACGCCAACGCGGTGGCGGTAGTGGACGTTTCGGAAGCCACCTCACGGGTTATGGGGTTCCTTCCGGTAGGCTGGTATCCGACCGCGGCGCGGGTGATACCGGGCAACCGGCTGGTGGTATTGAACGGGAGGGGCGGCAGGTCGTACCCTAACCCCCGAGGTCCTAATCCGCTGCGCCGCCCGGCGGGATCGCAGGTCGGGATCGAGGCGCTTCAATATGTCGCGGGGATTCAAACGGGTACGGCTTCCGTCATCGAACCTTTCACGCTGGACCAATTGGAGGCGTACACGCGGACGGTTTTGGCGAACTCGCCGTATCGGGATTCGAAGCTCGAAGTGGAGGCCGGCATACCGGACGGGAATCCGGTGCCGCAAGCGCCGGGGATGCCCACCCCGATCCGCTATGTCATTTACATCGTGAAGGAAAACCGGTCTTACGATCAGGTGTTCGGCGATTTGGGCAAGGGCAACGGGGATCCCTCGCTGGTGATTTTCGACGAGCGCTCGACGCCCAACCACCGCAAGCTGGCGCGGGAATTCGTCTTGTTTGACAACTTTTACGTCAACGCGGATGTGAGCGCGGATGGCCACAACTGGAGCACGGCGGCTATTGCGCCGGATTATGTGCAAAAGCTGTGGCCGAACAGTTATGCGCGGCGGCGCCGGCATTCCGATTACGTGAATCAGGATCCGGCCTCCGGAGTGCCGGCGGGCTACATTTGGAACAATGCTCTGGCCGCCGGTGTGACGGTGCGTAATTACGGGCATCAGGTGGACAACAAGGCGAAGCCCGGTCCGGACGGGATTCAGGTCGAGCGGGTCCGCGATCCCCAACTGGCGAAATTGACGAACATGAAGTTCCGGGGGTTCGACACGGACTATCCCGACGTGGAGCGCGCCAAAGTGTTCCTGGAAGACTTGGCGGAATTCGAGAAGAAGGGCGAGATGCCCCGCTTCATCCTCATGCGGCTGGGCAACAATCACACCTCGGGGACGACGCCGGGCCGGATTGCGCCGCTGTCGGCTATGGCGGATAACGATCTGGCTTTTGGCCGGATTGTGGAGGCGGTAAGCCGGAGCCGTTTCTGGCCGGAGACGGCCATTTTCGTTTTGGAGGACGACGCGCAAAACGGGGCCGACCACGTGGATTCCCACCGTTCGCCGGCTTTTATCCTATCGCCTTACACGCGCCGGGGCGCCATCGACAGCACCATGTACAACACGACGTCGATGCTACGCACCATGGAATTGATTCTGGGCTTGCGGCCCATGACCATGTTCGACGCGGGCGCAAGGCCGATGTTTGCCGCTTTCAGCCACAAGCCGGACATGACGCCTTATAAGGCGGAGATGCCGCGCGTGCCGCTGGATGAGAGGAATCCGGCGCAGTCGCCCACGGCGGCGCGTTCGATGAAGCTGGATTTCAGCGAAGCCGACTTGATCGACGATTTCGAGCTGAACGAGATTCTCTGGCTGGCGATTCGCAAGACGGAGCCGCCGGCGCCGACGCGCAGCCGGTTCTCTCGTTAAGCGATTTCGAGTTCGACGGCGCTCACGGAAGCGGCGGGGAAACTCCAGCGGGTCCCGGGGAGCGGCCTCTCCCGCGGCATGAACGCCTGGGGCTGATCCTGGCTGGCCGCCTGGCGCACATCCTCGGGCGCGATCTCGAACACCCTGCCGGAGCGAATGGCGCGGCCCTTGACTTCGAATGAGGCCGATTGAGCCGCCCGCAGACTGGTATTGGCGACGTGCAGCCATACCTTGCCGGGCGAGACACTGGCGGCGATGTCCAGCGCGGAGGGGCAGCGTTCGACGTTCGCGCCGTGGGTCCCGTTGTGGCGTTTGAACAGGCGCATGACGGCGCCCGCCGGGGTGAGAAAGCTGACGCCGCGCGGCATTTGCATGAGGACCGCGTTGACGGTCCAGCGGTTGCCGCAGAAATCGGCTGCGGTGGCGATCTTAACGCGGGCGCCGCGGCGCTGATAGATGTTCATGGTGCGGGCGTGGAAGACGCCGGTGAGCCACTCCAGCAGAATGGGGTTGATGTTATGGGGGCTCAGGCTGAGGTGGCCTTCGGTGATGGCGATGCCGGCGCGGGATTTTTTGGACGCCACGACTTGCTCGACGATGGCGACCCGCTCTTCGATGCGGCGCGACATCTCGAGCAGTTCCTCCCATGCCTGATCGACCGCGGTCTGGTAGCGCGTTCCGCGGAGGACGGTATCTTTGCGGAGGGGGCGCTGTCCCATCATGTGTATGGCGACAAAGTCGAGGTGTTCGCCGGCGCGTTCCAGCAGGCCGGCAGCCCAGAGGTCTTCGGACACGCCGCGCTGCCAGTCGCCCCAACCGATCAGCCGGATGGAAGGATCGCGGGCGCGCATGGCTTTGGCGAATTCGATGGTATGGCGGATGGATTCGTCCTTGGAGAAGCCGCCAGCGCCGTAGGAGGTTTCGTTGCCGAGCTGCCACAGTTTGATGTGGTACGGCGGGCGGACGCCGTGGCTGAGGCGCAGCTTATCATCGGGATCGTTGGCGTAAGAGACCCAGTCGGCTGCCTCGCGGGCGTCTCCGGAGCGGTTGCCTTCCCGGGTGTTCCAGTATTGTTTATGGCCGTCGGAGAGAAAATTGACGCAAATCAGGGGTTCGGCTCCGACACGGCGGCAGAAGTCGACAAATTCATGTGTGCCGACGCGGTTGGTCTCCTTGCCGCCCCAGGCGTAGTTTCGCATCCAGGGTCTGGCGGCGGCGGGTCCGACGCCTTCGCGCCACTTGTAGTAACGGCAGAAAATACCGCCCCAGCGAAGGGCGCCAGGGGCCAAGTCGCGGGTAGTGGCGATCAGGTCCTCGCGCCAGTCGTCGCGGTCGTAATCCCAGGCGGCTTCGACGGAACCGTCGGTCGTGCCCAGGGGCTCCATGAACTGCATGTAGAGCCAGGGGGAGATCTCGAATTGAGGCGCGGGGTCCACCACCACGCTGGTGGCGGACTCGTACGCCGGGGCAGCCGGCGCCAGGAGGGCGTTGGAAAGGAGAAAATCTCTCCGGTGCATGGTTCAACCTCCTTCCGGAACGGCGGCGGAATGCCGGCGGGTGCGGAAAAACTCTTGCAGCAGAGCCAGGCAATCGGCGGCGAGGACGCCTTCGACGACCTCGATGCGGTGGTTCAGAATGTCCGAGTCGGCGATGCGAAACTTGCTGCGGACGCCGCCGAAGCGCAAATCGCGGGCGCCGAAAACGAGCCGCCGCACCCGGGCGGTGACCAGCGCCCCGGCGCACATGACGCAGGGTTCGATGGTGACGTAGACAGTGGCGTCTTCGAGGCGGTAGTTTCGAGCGGCAGCGGCGGCCTGGCGGAGGGCGAGGATTTCGGCATGAGCCGTCGGGTCGCCGGAGCGGATAGGTTGGTTCCAGCCCGCTCCTATGATGCGGCCCCCGGACACAACCACCGCGCCGATGGGCACCTCGCCGGCGGCGGCGGCGCGCCGGGCTAGTTCCAGCGCCTCCGCCATGAACGTTTCATCCGCCATCGGACCGATTATCCGCCAACCGGCGGCCGGCGGTCCAGAAAGGCGTCAGAAAAGGAAGCGCACCCCAAGCTGCATGATGCGAGCCGGGCGGGCGGCGGTCATTTCGCCGAAACGGGCGTTTACCTGTTGGCCGGTGGCGGTATCGAACCGGGCGGTGTTGTCCACGCCGCTGAACTGCGTGTGGTTGAACGTGTTGTACGTCTCCCATCGCACCTGGAGCCGGAATCTTTCGCGGACGGGAACGCTCTTGAAGAGCGCGATATCCCAGTTGTTGACGCCGGGGCCGCGGAGTACGGTCCGGGCGGCATTCCCGAAAGTCCCAACGGCGGGCATCGCGAAGGCTTCGGTTCGGAAGAAGCGTTTGAAGGTGCGTTCGCTCTTCGGCAACACGGGGTCGGAGAGCACCACGATGCGTGCGCCCTGGGTGGGCGTGCCGGTGATGTCCACCGCGGTGGTGCTTCCCCAACCGACGCTCATCGGACTTCCGCTGACGAAGCTGCCAATCCCGGAAATCTGCCAGTGATTCACGACCCGGTCCATAACCTTGTTGGCGATGCGAATCCTGGGCAGGTCATACAGCCAGTTGAGCTTGAGAACGTGGGTGCGGTCGAAGTCGGACAGGCCATAGTTCCAAACGCGCACCGGCACGAGCGAGCTGACTGTGGTCTGGTCCGTGGAGTTGTAATCCATGGCCTTGGACCACGTCCAGGAAGCGCCGAATTGCAAGCCGCGGGTAAACCGGCGGTTGGCCGTCACCTGAAGCGAGTGGTAATTAGAGGATGCGCCCCACTCGCGGTAGATCAGGTTATTGTAGCCGGTATAAGGCACGAGAAACGGTTGGGGGTAAGCGCGGTTCGTGGTGGGATCGATGTTTTTGGGTTGGAAATTCGCCCCCAAGGGCACCGGATTCAGGTTTCTCTGCCACATGAGGTGCCGACCGGCGCTGCCGATATACCCGGCCTCGATCACCGTGCCGAAGCCGACATCGCGCTGAATTGTCAGACTCCAGTTGTACACGGTGGGAATCTTGCCGATCATATCGACGCCTTGGACGTTCTGGGTGGGGGTAAGTGCCCTGGAACTGAGGAATGTATCGAAGGAGCCGTAAATCACCTGGACGTTATCGACGGCGGGTGGCAAGAAGGCATGCGGCAGAATCTGGGAGTCGAGATTCTGCCGGTTATGGAACATACCGAAGCCGCCACGCACGGCTGTCTTCCCGTTTCCGGCGACATCCCAGGCGAAGCCGAAACGAGGGGCGTATTGGACGCCGCGGTTGTTCACCAACCCGCGCGGCAGGGATTTGTCGGTCTTGGGAGAAACCATGCCATTGACCGGATTGCCCGTGCCCGGCGCCACGTAGCCGATGAGAGCCACCGGGTAGACTTCACCCGTGACTGGGTGCACGCCCACGCGCCTGCCGCCCACCATGCGTGGCTGAATGAGCTGGACCGCCTGCGCTGGGTTCCAGGCCGAGGGCAGGAATCCGGTAATGCGGTTTTCCTTTTCCCAAATGGGGGTGACAATGGCGAACCGGACGCCGTAATCGAGCGTAAAGCGCCGCGTCACTTTCCAGGTATCCTGGGCGAACCATTCGATGTTGCTGAGGCGCCACTCGGGGAACGGGCGGCTGGTAGTTTCCGTGTAGCTGCTGAAAATGCCGAGCGCGGTATTGGAATAGGCATAGCCGGTGTCCAGCGGGTTGTTAGCATCCCGGCCGAAGTTGAACTGGCCAAAGGGAATGATGCTGTTGTCGGAAGCGCCGCGCCAGATGAAGTCATAGTAGAAGCCGGCCTTGAGGATGTGCGAGCGCCAGGTGCGAGTGAGGTTGTCGTTGGCGGTGAAAATCTTGTGATTGGTATAGAGCGGGAAGCGGCCGTCGTAGCCTATGGTGGCCGGGGAGGTAACGCCGCCGAAGGAAGCGGCGGGCAGCAGATTCAAAGGATTGGCCTCTTTGTTGAACTGACCGACGTTGAACCCGATTTTGTCCCGCTGGAGCCGGGCGATGCCCTCGCTAAGATTTTCACGCTCCGGCCGGTCGGTAAAGCCGACGTTCAGCTCGTTGATCAGCGAGGGAGAGAAGATGCGCTTATAGCTGGTGACGATACCCTGGCCGTCAAAAGTGCGCTTTTGGTTGAGCACAGGCCAGTTGATGCTATGCCCCACGAACGGGCCCTGGGAGGCATCTCCATGGCGTGTGTAGTTGGCCGCCAAGCGGTTGTTGGAGTTGAAGTTGAAGTCCAGCTTTAAGGTAGCGGTGCTCTTGGGCTGCTCAGTTTCGCCTTGATAGACGTAGTTGTAACGCCCGGCGGAGATGCTGCGGTCGAAGAAATTGGGTTTGGGGAAGACGCCGAGCAAGACGGCGCCGCTTGAGTTGAGGCGGGTTCGTGGGATGATGTTGCCCGGGAAAGGAGCGTTGGAGACGGGATCCCGCACGGCGATGAGGCGGTTGTTCAGATCGACGGATTGAGAAAAATCCCCGGTCCGTTCGAGTTCGGTGGGCACGGTGATGCGCTGAAGCGCGGTGGCGGTTTTGAGCGGCCAAAACTCCTGAAGCCAGAAAAAGAAAATCTTGTCGCGGGCGGCATTGAACTTACCCGGGACATATACCGGTCCGCCGAGGTTGTAGTTATACGTGTTGTATCGGTAGCGCGGCTTAGCGGCGCCAACCTGGTTATTGAAGAAGTTGTTGGCGTTGAACTGTTCGTGGCGCTTATAGTAGGAAGCGCCGCCGTGGAACTCACGCGTGCCGGATTTGGAGACAATCTGAACGTTGGCGCCGGACATGCGGCCATACTCGGCCTGGTAGTTGGTAAGAAGCACCTTGACTTCCGCCACGGCGTCCTGGCTGATCATGAGGACGGAGTTGAAGTTGTTGCCGATGGCGTTCAATGTCATGCCGTCGTAGGTGGCGCTGATGGTGTTTCTGCGGTTGCCGTTGACATTGATGTCCCACCCGCGGTTGATGACGTCGCTGTCGGTGTTGTTGACCACGCCGGGAAGGAGCTGGAGAAGCTCCATGATGTTTCTGCCCTTGATGGCGATCTGGTCCACCTGTGCGCTGGTGATGGCGCCGGCGCGCTCAGCGCTGGCGGTCTGCACGACGGCGCCCTGGGCGCGCACCTCGATGGATTCAGCCACCGCGCCCACTTCGAGTTCGAGTTTGCCCAGCGGGAGCCGTTCGGCGGCGCTCAACTGGATGCCGGTTTTCTGGAGGGTTTTGAAACCTGGGACCTCGACTTTGACCGCGTACTCGCCCGGTTCCAGAGCGCCGAAGACAAAATCGCCGCGCACGTCGGTTTCGGCCATGCGCTGAACGCCCGTGGCGGTCTGAGTAAGGACGACTTTGCCGCCCGCTACGGCGAATCCATTGGGATCGACAACCGTGCCTAAAATCGATCCGGAGATGCTCTGGGCATGGAGGGATCCGGCCGCCAGCAGCGCCAAAGCTAGTTTTAAAGCGTGAGTCGCGCGTTGCATATTCACCCCTACTTTATCTCTTGGATGTTTGGAGGACATCACATCACAGTGCGCGGCGGGTGTCAAGGCAGCCCAGGGGCAAGCCGGGCGGGAAGGATCACGCGGGGATTGACTCCCGGTTAGGATGGACATATATTCGGCTTATTCGGGAGGTCACAATGAAAATTACCGTGAAGATGCCGCTCGCCCGATTGAGGGCGAGGCGCGCCGGGCCATTGGCCCTGCTGCTGATTTGGTCCGCCGCGGTCATGTTGGCTCAGACGATCACCGGATCGATTTCGGGGACCGTGCTGGACCATGCCCAGTCGGTGGTGCCTGGAGCGAGCTTGAAGTTGACGCATGTATCCACCGGGATGCAACGCACGGCCCGGACGGACGAGCGCGGCGAGTTCGTCATTGCCGCGCTGCCGCCCGGAGTGTATACCCTGAGCGTGGAAGCCACAGGCTTCAAGACGCTGGTACGCGGTGACATCGTCCTTACCGCGTCGGAAAGGTTGTCTTTGGGGAATTTGGTTCTGGAGTTGGGGACGTTGACGCAAGAGGTAACCGTCACGGCGGCCGTTACTCCTGTGCAGACGGCAAGCGCGGAACGTTCGGTGGCCATCACGGGGGCGCAGGTGAACAGCCTGACGATCTATGGGCGCACCGTCACGTCTCTGGTGGCGCTGGCGCCCGGGGTGGTGGACACGATCGGCGCGGGGAGCCGGAAGCTAGGCGGTGGAGGGGCTGGGGCGACGAACTTCAACATAGCCGGGAACCGGAACAATTACAACAACTTCAGCGTGGACGGCATTACCATGACGGCAGTGGGCGGCGCTCCGAATGCGGCTTACGGGGCGCCGATGGAATCCGTCGCCGAAGTGAAAGTCATGGTTAGCAACTACCAGGCCGAATACGGGCGCTTGTCCGGGGGCAACGTGCAAATTGTGACCAAGTCCGGCACGAGGGAATTTCACGGCGTGGGCATGTATTACATGCGCAACGAGGCGCTAAACGCGAATGACTTCTTCAACAACCGGTTTGGCCGCCCGCGGCCGCGCAACCGCTATAACGCCATCACGTACAGCGTTGGAGGCCCAGTCTATATTCCCAAAGTGGTGAACACGGGACGGCAGAAGATGTTCTTTTACTGGACCCATGAGTACCAGCCGGCGAAGGTTACCGGCGGACTTCAGTACTCGACCATGCCCACCGCGCTGGAAAAGGCGGGCGACTTCTCGCAGTCTGTCGACGTGAACGGGGCGCTCATTCCCGTCAGGGATCCCGATACGCGGACTCCGTTTCCCGGCAATCGAATTCCCGGGAGCCGGATCGACCCAAACGGTCAAGCGTTGTTGAAATTCTTTCCGGAGCCCAATTTCTTGGACCGCGCGGTTTCGCGGGGAGCTTACAATTACATCACTCAGTTCCGGGGCGAAGATCCGCTGACCTTGTACACCTTGAAGCTGGACTACAACCTCGGGCCCAACGACATGTTCACCGGGACGCTGGCCGGAAACCGGGACACCGCGACGACGCCGAACGGCGGCGGCATCACGACGCCCTTCGCCGTTTTGCCCAACGCGACTTACAATGCCGGCCGAATGGTGACCGGCCGGTACACGCATCTGTTTACGCCGAGAATCGCCAACGAATTGACGTTCGGTTATGCCCAGATGATTGGGCCGACGGCGAAGAACATGACGCCGGAAGTGGTGAAAGCGATCCAGCGGAGCACCTATGGTTTCAACGCCCCGCAAATCAACCCGGCGAACAACCCCATGAACTTCATGCCGGCGATGAGTTTTGGCGGCGTGACCGGCGCAGCCAGTCTGAGTTACGACGGGCGCTTCCCGTACAACCTGACACGATACACGACCGACTATATCGACTCGATCAGTCTGAATCTCGGGGCGCACATGGTGAAGGCCGGAGTTTTCATCGAGCGGATGAGGCAAGATGACAGCGCCTGGGCCTCGGACTTCACCGGAACGTTCAATTTCGGACGTAACGTAAACAATCCGCTGGACAGCAACCATCCTTACGCCAACGCGGCGCTCGGCGTATTCAACACTTACACGGAAGCGACGTCCAGGCCGTGGAATATGCGGTACTCCTGGGGCGTGGACTGGTTTGTGCAAGATAACTGGAAGGTCAACCGCCGCCTGACTTTGGATTACGGGGTGCGGTTTACGTGGTGGAACCAGTTCTACAACGCCAAAGGAAAGATGGCCACGTTCGATCCCAACCGTTACAACCCGCGGGAGCAGGTGAAACTCATTCGCCCGGCGTTGAGCGGCGGCACGAGGGTCGGAGTCCATCCGGTGACTGGGGAGATTTATCCTGCGGCGCTGATCGGCTTTATCGCTCCCGGCGCGGGAAATCCGACCAACGGGATGATCGTGACCAGCGAAACGCCGGATTATCCAAAGGGGTTGGTGGATGACGTGGGGCCGCTGGCGGCTCCGCGCTTCGGCTTTGCTTACGACCCGTTGGGCAACGGCAAGACGGCGATTCGCGGCGGATTCGGCATCTTTTATAACCGCCTGCTGGGCGGCAGCAACACCTCGGCCGTGTATTCTTACCCGCTGGTTCAGACCCCCGTGGTGCAGTTCAACCGGATTCCCTCGATACGGTCCGCCCAGGGGCTGGTATCCCCGCCTTCGGTGACGGCGTGGGAAAGGCACATGAAATCGGCCTCGGTGATGAATCTGAGCTTGAGCATTCAGCGCGACATCGGATTCGGAACCGTGGTGGATATCGGCTATCTGGGATCGCTGGGCCGCCATCTCACGTGGTCGCGGGATATCAATTCGATTCCGCTGGGCACGCGCTTTAACCCGGCTTATGCGGATCCGGTGAGCCCGTCGGTGCCGCTCATGGACGTGTTTTTGCGTCCTCTGATCGGCTACAACGCGATCACGGCCAACGAGGCGGCCGGCAGCTCCAATTATCATTCGCTGCAAGTGACCGCCAACCGGCGCCTGTCGCGGAACTTGGGTTTCGGCCTGGCTTGGACGTGGTCGAAGGCGCTCGATTTCACGGACGGGGACTTCGGCGCGGTGAACATTGTGGCGCCTTTCCGGGAGTGGAACTATGGTTTAGCCGGGTTTGACCGCACGCATGTCGTGAAGCTCACCTGGATTTACAACGTCCCCGAGTGGAAGACAGGCCTGGCGCCGGTGCGCGCAGTGCTGAAAGGGTGGCAAGTATCGGGAATCGCGACGTTCATGAGCGGGGCTCCGGTGGGGGTGGGATACTCGCTGGTGACTCCGGTGGATTTGAGCGGGACGCCCAGCGTTTCGCCTCGCATTCTGGTGGTGGGCGACCCGATCCTACCCAAAGGCGAGCGAACCTTCAGCCGGGCTTTCCGGACTGAGGTATTCCGGGCGCCCGCTGCCGGGACGCTGGGCACTTTGTCGAAGACCCTGATGCGCGGACCGGGCACTAACAATTTCGACATCTCGGTGTTCAAGAATATCCCTATCGTCCGGGAGCGGGTGCGGGCGCAGCTTCGGGGCGAGTTTTACAACGCCTTCAACCACACGCAGTTCAGCTCCTTCGACGCCACGGCGCGATTCGATGCCAGGGGCGCGCAGGTGAATGCTCAGTTCGGACAGTACACGGCGGCGCGTGACCCGCGAGTGATGCAACTGGCCGTGCGCTTGGAATTCTGAGGACCGCACGGCGAGCGCTTCAACTCAGTAACTCAGTAATTTTGCCTGGCCAAAGGGAAACGGGACGGGCTCGAAGAATCGCGCTTTGAGCGATTTTTCAGGCGGCGCGGCGGGGGGCCGGTTGGACGGCCGGAACCGGTTCAGGCTACCCTGGTTATAAAGGCTTACATGCTGCGTTTTCTGCCCTTGGTGTTCAAAAACAGCCTTCGAAACCGGCGGCGCAGCATTCTCACGATTTTGAGCATTGCGGCATCCCTGTGTTTGCTGGGGGTGTTGCTGGCCATGTACCATGCGTTTTACTTCAGCGAACCTTCGCCGGAGCAAGCGCTGCGGCTGGTGGTGCGAAACCGCATTTCGCTGGCGAACGTGTTGCCCGTGTCCTACCAGCAGCGGATTGAGAAGGTTCCCGGGGTGCGCGAAGTGGCCATCGCGCAGTGGTTCGGAGGGATTTACAAGGACACCGATTTCAAGAATTTCTTTGCGCGCTTCGCCACCGAACCTGAGAAACTGTTCCGGGTGTATCCCGAGTACCAGACCAGTGAAGAGCAGAAGCGGGCTTTTCTATCCGAGCGCACCGCAGCGATGGTGGGGCGCCCGCTGGTGGAGCGCTTTGGCTGGAAGCTGGGCGACAAGATCACGCTGATCGGCGACATTTACCCGGTGAATCTGGAACTCACCATTCGCGCTATTTACGACGCGCGGCGGGACAACGAGAACCTTTTCTTCCATTACCAATACCTGCGCGAGAGCCTGCCGGCTGAACGAAGAGACCTGGTGAGCACGTTCGTGGTGCTGGCCGAAAGCCCGGCGGTGATCGACCGCGTGGCGGCGGAGATCGACTCGATGTTTCGCAACTCCCCGCAGCAAACCAAGACGGAGACCGAGCGCGCTTTCGAGCTCAGCTTTCTGAGTTATCTGGGCAACGTCAAGTTGTTCCTGCTTGCGGTTTGCGGGGCCGTGACGTTCACCTTGTTGCTGGTTTCTGGCAACACCATGGCCATGTCGGTGCGGGAGCGGGTGCGGGAAGTGGGCATCCTCAAAACGGTGGGTTTTACGCCTGGAGGCGTGCTGTTTCTCATTGTCGGCGAGGCGGTTTTGATCGCGCTGGCGGGGGCTGTGCTGGGGCTGTTGTTCGCCCATGGGATTTGCGAGATCATCCGCCAAGGCCCGATTACGTTCGCAGACCTGAAGGCGCTTCACGTGCCGCCGGCGGTGATGGCTTTCGGACTGGGGCTGGCTGGGTTTGTGGGGGTGCTCAGCTCGTTCATTCCGGCTTGGGGCGCTTCACGGCGTTCGATCGTCGAGTGTTTGCGATTCACCGATTAGACAGCAGCTATGGCAATCCCGATCTCTTACAACATCCGCAATTTGATGGTCCGGCGGACCACCACGCTGATGACGGCGCTGGGCATTGCCTTGACGGTCTCCGTGTTGATGGCGATCATGGCGCTGGTGGAAGGACTGCGGACCTCTTTGGAAGCCGCCGGCCATCCCTTGCACATACTGGTGTTGCGGAAGGGTTCGACGTCTGAGCTCACGAGTAACTTCAGCCGGGCGTCGTATCAGGACTTGAAATTCAAGCCGGGCATCGCGCGGAACGGCGCCGGCGAGCCCATGGCCTCGCTGGAAATGGTGACGGTGATTCTGCTGGAGGATGAGCGCGGGAAGGAGGGGATGAACGTTACCTTACGGGGGTTGCTGCCAATCGGCATCGAGATGCGGGAGGGTTTGCGGATCATCGAGGGGCGGGCTTTCGAAGCCGGAAAGCGCGAGCTGCTGGTGGGCAAAGGCGTGGCTGGGCGATATCCTTCGGCGCGCTTGGGGCAAAAGCTCCAGTTCGGGCGCGGCGAGTGGACGGTGGTGGGGATTTTTGACGCGGGCCGTTCGGCGGCCAACGGCGAGGTGTGGGCCGACCTGAATCAACTGAGTTCCGACCAAAACCGGTCTGAGGTCTTGAGTTCATGCCTGATCCGGGCCGCGGACGAGGTGGCTTTGCAGGCTTTGATGAACGATATCGGCAGCGACCGCCGGTTCAATGTGTCGGTGATCACCGAGAAGGCCTATTACGAGCAGCAAACGCGCTCGGCGGCGCCGGTGCAAACCATGGGGATGTTTGTGGCCGTCATTATGGCGGTGGGATCGTGCTTCGCCGCCATGAACACCATGTACGCGGCAGTGGCCAGGCGGGGGGCGGAAATCGGCACGCTGCGGGTTTTGGGCTTTTCGCGCGCCAGCATTCTGATGAGCTTCCTTTTAGAATCTCTGTTTCTATCGTTGCTGGGAGGGCTGCTGGGGTGTCTGCTGGTGCTGCCGCTGAACAACATTCAAACCGGCATTGGCAGCATTGTGACATTTTCTGAACTCACGTTCCAGTTCCAAGTCAGCCCGCCGATCATGGGGGCAGGGATCGTATTCGCGCTGGCGCTTGGCGCGGTAGGGGGGCTATTCCCGGCGCGAATGGCCTCCAGAAAGGAGATCCTCGCGGCTTTGCGCGAGGCGTAGCGAGAAAGCGCGATGGAAGCAGAGCTGAAACGTTTGCGGATCGACCGTTCCCGTAAGGCGACGAGTAACTCCGGTTGGGCGGCGAAGTGGATTGTGGCGGGAATCTTGCTGCTGCTTGCCGTGGGTGGCGCCAGCGTGGTGTATTCGCGTGTCAATCGCCCGGTAGAGGTGGAGACGGTACGCGTGCAGTCCAGCTCCACAGGAGCGGCGAACGGCGGGGAGACGGTGATCCTCAACGCCACCGGCTACATTGTGGCCGCACATAAGATCCAGGTGGCTTCCAAGGTTTTGGGGCGGGTGGCTTGGATCGGCGTGGACAAGGGGGACAAGGTAAGGGAAGGGCAAGTCATCGTCCGATTGGAGGACGACGAGTACCGGGCGCAACTTCAGCAAGCCAAGGGGCAGCTTGCGGCGCTGGAAGCCCGTCTGGCGGAGGCGCTGAACGGATCGCGCCCGGAGGAAATCGCGCGCGCGAAAGCGGATTGGGCGCAGGCGCAAGCGGATGTGGCCAACGCTCGGGTGACGCTGGACCGCACGCGGAAGCTGGTGAGCGAGGGGGTTCTCTCCCAGCAGGCGCTGGACGACGCGCAGGCGCGCTACGACGCCGCCGTCGCGCGGGAGAAGTCCTTCGAGCGCACCTACGAGCTGGTGCGGATCGGTCCCCGCAAAGAAGTGATCGACCAACTGCGGGGTCAGGTGGAGCAGGCGCGCGGCGCGGTGGCGTTCGCCGAAACCCAGCTTGCCAACACGGTGATCCGCGCCCCGGTCACGGGCACCATTCTGGAGCGCGCGGTGGAGAAGGGCGAGTTCGTGACCACCAGTTTTGTGGGCGAGCGAGGCGCCAAAGGCTATGTGGTGTCGCTGGCCGATTTGAATGATCTGCGCGTGGAGCTGGACATCAACCAGAACGACTTCGCAAGATTGAAGCCGCGCCAGCGCGGGGTGATCACCGTGGATGCGTTTCCGGACCGCCGCTACGAGGGCGTTCTGGATGAGATTTCTCCGGAAGCCAACCGCCAGAAGGCCACGGTGCAGGTGAAAGTCCGGGTGCTGAGGCCGGATGAATTTCTGCGGCCGGAGATGAATGCGTCTGTGGCGTTTTTGGCTGAAAGGGCGCAGGCGGGCGCCGCGACCAGCCGTCCCGTGGTCGTCGTGCCTGCGAGTACGGTACGCGACGGCGCGGTATTTGTCGTGCTGAACGGCCGGGCTGTGCGCCGCCCGGTGAAAGTGGCCGGTTCCACGCCGCAAGGCTTGCGGGTAGAGGAGGGCTTGATTGGCGGGGAAGACATCATCGCCAGCCCGCCGGCAGGGCTAAAGGATGGAGACAAGGTGAAAAGGAAAGGGAGCTGATGCCGGAGACCGTCATCCAGACCAGAAAGCTCGGCAAGGAATTTCTTCGCGACGAATTTCACATCATCGCCCTGCGGGATGTGGATCTGGAGATCCACCGCGGCGAGTTTGTGGCCCTGATGGGGCCTTCCGGCAGCGGCAAATCGACGCTGCTCCACCTGATTGCCGCCATGGACCGGCCGACATCGGGGGAGATCTTTGTGCTGGGGCAAGACTTGCGGGCCTTGTCCGACGGTGAGATCGCCAGGTGGCGGAACGCGCACGTGGGGTTTGTTTTCCAGAGTTTCAACCTGATTCCCGTACTAACGGCGCTCGAAAACGTCGAGCTGCCGCTGAAGCTGACCAATTTATCCAAGAAAGAGCGGATGGAGCATGCCGTGACGGCTCTCAAACTGGTGGGGTTGGAAGACCGCCTCAAGCACTATCCCCGCCAGCTTTCCGGCGGACAGGAACAGCGCGTCGCCATCGCGCGGGCGATTGTGACCGATCCGGATCTGATCCTGGCCGATGAGCCCACGGGGAACCTGGACGGCGCCTCAGCCCGCGAGGTGCTGACGTTGCTGAGCCGGCTGAACCAGGAGTATGGGAAGACGATCGTCATGGTGACGCACGACCCTCACGCCGCAGAAGCAGCCTCTAAGATCCGACGCCTTGAAAAGGGCGAGCTGCTGCCGGAGTAGAAGAGGCCCGCAGGCTGGGCAAGGAGTACGGGCGTGCAAAGAGTTGGGGCGCCGCTGCCCGCCGTGCTGGGGGCTACGCCGGGCGGGTTGACCGTGCGGCCGGTACTACAGCCGTAACAGTACTAGAAACGCGCGGCGCGGCGGCTTCGTCAGACAAACCGCATGTCACGGACCCGAAAGTCCGATACTATACTGGCAGGGTGGTTTCTATGAGACGAGGTAAGGTATGGCTGGCGGCCATGGCTGCGGGGATGGCGTGGCTGCCGGCGCTAGCGGTTGAAGAGCCTTTGCGCCGCACCGAATCCGGCTACACGATTCATGGGGAGTGGGCGACCGAGGTGTTGGTGACGCCATCCCGTTGGAAGCCCGGAGACACGCTTCAGGTGCGGGGCAGCCTGTGGATCACCAATGCTCATCTGGCAAACCTGGAAGCGGCCAAGATCAAAGCAGACGGATTCGTGTTCTTGATCACGGCGGAACGGACGTTTGACCCGAAGGGCGTGTTGCGCTTGCCGTGCGCCGAGCGGATGTCGACCTTGCTGACGCCCACGGGGCTGCCGATTGAAGGTGGGGTGGTGGGGGCGGTAACCAACCGTTTCGGCTACGCGTTCAGGACGCCGGTGGACATTTTGATTAAAGTTCCGATGCGGGAAGCCCTGTTGCAAGGGGAGAGACGTCAAGTGCCGTTCCAGGCGACTTACACGCTGCCGGCGGATCTGCCTCCCGGAATCTACCGCATTCGCGTGGACTACGGCGTGACGGTGGGAAGCCGGAACTACAGTTTGAACGGCGACGGTTTTGCCGTGCGTCCGTTTTTCAAAGGGCGGCCCACCGAGTCGCATCTGTACATGCAACCGGTGCGGGCTGATGGCGTGGACGTGTCGGGCAGGGCGGTGAATGCGGACGAAATCCGGCCGCGGATTCCGTGGGTGTTGCTGTATGGGTACAATTCCAACGGTTACCGCGGGGTGGTGGCCGATGAAGATAAGGCGGTATTCGGCATTTCGGGCCGGAATTTGATTCAAGATGATGTGATTTTGCCTCGCTATGACGCCGCGGGCCGGGCGCTGAGCTACACCTTGGAGCCGCAGTTTCTGACCGATACGATTGAGCTTCGCTCGAACATTCCCTGGGACTACACGAAAGGCGAGATCTCGGTGCTGGTGTATAACCCGGACGGCAGCGTAACCGATTTGGGGACGCACCCGTTCGTGGGGAACACGGGACAGTGGCCCACCACGCGCAAGACGGCGATCACGGCGTGGCGGCCGCCGGCTTATGGGCAATACCGGGTCCGGGCCACCGGGTGGATCGCCGATATCTGGGGCAACCGCTATTACGGCGGGGGGAACTACCGGTTCTGGATTGCCAACCGGATGACCATGATCACCGCAACCTTTCAGGGGATGCCCTACCCTGTCGGGTCGCGCTACAGCCGCGACCTGGCGTTTGCGCCGGCGGCGCCTTGCGACGTGAAAGTGGACGCACGCCTGTTCGTGAACTCGGACCCGTCGCAGGTAAAAGTAGCCAACTGGGGCGGCAAGGCTACTGAGGGCGGGGTGTTTACCGCAGCGCAGGGCAACCAGAGCCTGTTGTTGGACGCGCCAGGGGAGTATCTTGCCCATGTGATCGCGACCTACACCGACCCCAAGGGCCACCTGTGGGTCTCCAGCTACCGTCATGCCGGGGTGGTTTACGATCCGAATGGCCCCATCGTCGCCCGGGGCAAGAAGGTCGTGGTAGGTGGAAAGCCATTGGAGCGCGGGAATACGAACTTCGAAGGGTGGGTCGATACGGCTACGGAAACCAACTATCTGGCGCATATCAACTTTCCTTACAACTCGGGTGACGTGCTGCTTATCGCCAGCGAAGGACAAGGCGCCAACAAGATTGAACCGGTGCTGCTTTACGAATGGAAGAAGAACCCGCAACCTTGGGACACCCGCTGGAATTCGATCGGCGTGACGAATGTCGAACTGCGAACTTCGAACGGGCTTTCGCCGCATCTGTTTCCGGAATTCATCACGCAGTGGGCTTATTATTACGCGGCGGCGCCGCGTCCGGGTTTCATGGGGCGGTTCCTGGTGGGAGAGAACAACGCTCGCGCGCCGTATTGGCCCACCAGCCCGAATTCGTTCGGGGGGCAGATTAACGCATCCGCCAACGGCGACTTGCCGGGCGATATTTATCGATTGTTAGGCGGAGTGGTGCTGCGGCGGCAAGGCGAGCCTCCAGCGTATGCGGGATATATGGCCTCGGCGTTCCTGCTTCCCAAGGGCTCGAACAATAATCGTGTCATCGCGGCGGGTTCGGAAGATCTTATCGGTCCGGACGGGCGGACCGCGCGGGCTTTCCTGGTGGCTGTGCGTCCGGGAATGATTTACCACACCGGGATGACGTTTGCCGCAGCGATGCAGATCGATCCGATTCTTCCGGTCAACGTGAGATTCACTTTGCAGTATCCCGACGGGCGGACGGTGGTTGCCCAAGGCACGGGCGACAGTTTCGGTTCGTTTGTGGGCAAGGAACGCTGGGTGCTGGACGTGCCGGGCATATACCGGTATAACATCGACGCGGAATGGAACGGCTATCCGGCGATCATGCCGGGGCTGCCGGCTTCGGGCGGGGAGTTTTATGTGCTGGAAAGCGACCGTCCCAAGAATGCCCCTGAATTGACCCTGGATCTGCCTGCGGACTCAACGTTTAATCCGCTGCAAGGCCTGAACATCACCGGACGGACCAGTGCGGAGTCCGTGTATTACGCCGCAGTGATTCCCGGAGCGGTTTTGGATCAGGGTTATTTGCCGGTGCGCGAGGGCAAGTTCGCCTACTTTTTCAATCCCACGGCGCTGAGCAACCGGATTAAGACCTATGACACGGTGAACCGTGTCACGGGCAAGGCCGAAATCGGCGACGTGGTACACCTTACGTTCTTCTCGAAGGAGCGGTCGCCGCTGGGACCGACGTATCACTCGTTCCAGCGGGTGATTCTTCGCGGAACGCGCGTGCTGGTCATCCGCTGAAACGGCAGCCTTAAGCGGACGGGATCTCGATCTCGGCGGCGTGGCGCCAGAGGCGGTCCAGGTCGTAATATTCGCGGGCCTGCTGGGAGAAGACGTGGACCAGCAGATCGGCGTAGTCGAGCAGGATCCACTCGGCGTTGGTGTAGCCCTCGATGTTGAGGGGCGTCTCGCCGAGTTTCTTCTTGAGTTGCAATCCCACTTCGTCGCTGATGGCCTGAATTTGCCGCGAGTTGGCGCCCGAGCAGATGACGAAGTAATCCGCGAAGCTGCTGACCTTTCGCAAGTCGAGGACCTTGATGTTTTCGGCCTTCTTGCTCTGAGCGGCGCGGACGGCCACCAGCCAGTTGGGGATTTCTTCGGGAGTTTTTTTCCGCGGGGCGGACTTACGGGGGGTAGTGGACTTTTTCGCCTTTCGTTCCACTCTGATGGGAACTTCCTCCTGACCGTATCGTACTACAATGGAGGCTGAACCCGATGCGTGCGGTTGTGCTCGTGGCGGCCTCGCTGTTAGCGGCGCCGCTGCCTGTTGTGAGCGCGGAATCCCCGGCCATGAGGCGCGCCCTGGAGGAAGTGGAGCGGCTCCGCAAGCTTGTGGACGCCGGCGCGGCGCCGCGCTTGAAGTTAGAGGAGGCCGAGCGAGCGCTGGCGGCTGCCAGGGACGAGGAGGTGCTCGAACGGACGCTATATGGCGCCGTTGGCGTCGAGGAGCTGACCGAGGAGCAATCGGCCGAGATGGTGGCGGCGGCGCGCCGGGCGCTGGAGCGGCAGACCCGCCGATTGGAGGACTCCAAGCGGCTGGTGGAAGAAGGGGCCATGCCACGCACGGCGCTCACGGCCGTTCTGCAAGATTTCGACCGGGCGAAGAAAACCGTAGACATGGCCGAATCTCGCGCGCGGCTGTTTGCCGAGCTGATGGCCATGGCGCGGGCGGAAGTGGAAGCGGAAGCGGCGGCGCACAACCAACCGGGTGAGGCGCCGGAGCGCGAGGCGGTGCTGCGTTTCGGCGGCAGCGGCGTGTTTACCAGCAGCCAGTTCAAGAAACTGGCGGCGGCATTTCAGAAGCAATTCGGACGGGCGCTTCCGGTGAGCGCGAACGGCGACACCGCCTTCCACCGTTCGCTGGGTTTCGACCACCGCGGGCGGGTGGATGTGGCGCTTCATCCGGATCGGGAAGAAGGGGAGTGGTTGCTTCGTTTCCTGGAGGCGGAGAGGATTCCTTATTTCGCATTCCGGAGGTCGGTGCCGGGCAGCGCCACCGGCGCGCACATTCATATCGGACCGCCCAGCGCGCGGCTCCGGATGGCGGACTAGAATCCAATCATGCCACTTGCCAAAACCCGCGTTCTCATCCCAGCGGACCAAATCCGCGCCCGTGTTCAAGAGCTTGGCGCCAAGATCGATCAGGATTACGCCGGGCGGGCGCCGATTCAGATGATCGCCATTCTGAAAGGCGCCTGCATCTTTCTTTCGGATCTGGCGCGCGCCGTCAAGACGCCGGCGAGAATTGACTTCATCGGCATTTCGAGCTACGGGCGGGGCAAGACCAGCTCCGGCGAGGTGAAGGTGACCAAGGACCTGGACAGTTCCATCGAAGGTTTGGACGTTCTGCTGGTGGAGGACATTGTGGACAGCGGCGTGACCCTCACGTATCTCATTCATGTGCTCGAGCAGCGCAAGCCCCGCTCGATCCGGATCGCCGCGCTGTTGGACAAGCCGGAGCGCCGCCTGCGCCCGGTGCGCGTGGATTACGTCGGCTTCACCATCCCGGACAAATTCGTAGTCGGTTACGGGCTGGATTACGCGGAGGACTACCGCAACCTTCCGGACATCTGCGTGCTGGAATCATGAGCCGCCGCCCACTGGTGCAAGAGGGGGCGTTGCAGTCTAATGGTACAGAGGAGCAGTTGCCGTGATTCAGTTCGACGCCGAAAACGACCCGTCGCTGTTTGAGGAGACCTTCCAGTTCGCCCAGCGGCAGGTACGCGCGCTGATCGAGCGCAGTCCGGATTTCTATCCCATGTACACACAAGGGGGCAAGTGGAAGCACGACAGCCCGGTGTGGACGCACTGGTGCGACGGCTTCCTGCCGGGCATGATGTGGCTGTTCTACAAGCGCAGCGGAAATGGGAACGAGGCAGGGCAATATTGGTACGAGAACGCCATCCGTTACACCAGGCCCTTGGAAGCCCGAAAACTCGATCAGGAGGCGCACGATCTCGGTTTTCTGTTTCTTTCGGCGCATCACCGCTGGTATCTGTTGAAGCGCGATCCGTCGATTATAGACATCCTGGTGCAGGCGGGGCGCACGATGGCCACGCGCTTTCAGGAAAAGGGCGGCTATTTGCGCTCGTTCGTCGCTGAGGACTCGCTGTTTATCGACTCGATGATGAACGTGGGCTTGATCTTTTTGGCGGCCCGCGAAACCGGCGACAAGAAACTCCGTGACGCCGCCATCCGGCACTGTTTGACGACGCGCCGCTGTCTGGTGCGGGGCGACGGCTCCGTGGCTCAAGAAGGCATCTTCGATACAGAGACCGGAGAGTTCTTGCGGCAAACCACGCATCAGGGATTCCGCGGGGATTCCTGCTGGTCGCGCGGGCTGGCGTGGGCGTTGTATGGATTCGGCGCCTGCTACGAGTTTGCCCGCGATCCGCGTTTTCTCGAAACGGCGGAGCTGTGCGCCGACTACTACATCACTCACACGCCCCCCAACGGAGTGCCGCCCTGGGATTACAACGCCCCACCGGAGAGCCGCAAGATCGTGGACACTTCGGCAGCCGCCATCGCGGCGTCCGGTTTCTTGCGCTTATCGCGCATTCTTACTGACCCGGTGAAAGGGCACTTGTACTGGTCCACCGGCATCAAAATTTTGCGCATCCTGTGTTCCAACTATTCGGCGGCGCAGGATCCAGCCTGGGAGGGCATTTTGAAGGGCGGCGTCTATCATTTACCCAAAAATTTGGGCGTGAATGAAAGCGTGATGTGGGGCGAGTACTTCTTCGTCGAAGCGCTGGAACACGCCTTGCGCTGAGCGGCTCTACGAGCCGGCGACCCGGCGGCGCATAATGGCGGCGATCGAGCCGGTGCGAAACTCTTCGATGGCGATCCCGGTGAGAGCCGGAACTTCGGCTTCGGCGATGGCTCCGCAGTTGGCCGCCCGGAGCAGGAAATTCAGCAAACCCTGACCGCTGGCGGCGTCGTCGAAGACGCCGCGAATCAACGTCGCCTGGGCGGCGTTATCCAAAAAGTTCCGCAAACGTGCGGCGACAGCCGGAGTTTCGCTCAGGAAGAATAGATACACCGCTGCATAGCGCACAGGCAACTGCGCGGGATGCAAGTCCCAACCCTGATAAATGCCCTGGCGCAAGGCGTTCCAAATGTGGTCGAAGTGGAGCCGCCAAGCGGCATGCACGGCGCGCCGGTTCTCCTCCTGCTGCTGTGCGTCCGCCGGGCTCTGGTGCAGGGGCGTAGGCAGGATGGCCGTGGGACCGTCGGAGATGAACACTCCGGATCCAGCCAAAGCCACCTGCATCGCCTGCCGGGCGTAATCGCATAGCGGATGGCGCAAGTCTTGGTATTTCGAGGTCACGCCGCAGGAGGAGGTGAAGTCGAACGGTCCGAAGTGAGCGGCCGAGCAGCGCCCGCGCGCGGCTTCCACCATGGCGTTCAGCGGACAGCAGCCGCCAGAATCCATCAACGCCTGCGCCGACTCGACCATGATTTCCACTTTGATGGCACCCTCCGGCAGGCCGTTTTCACGCTCCAGAATCTCCAGAGCGCCGGCCAGCGCCGCTGGCTCGGCAGGCGAGGCGGCTTTGGGCAGGGTGACCACGAAGTTCTGCGGCAGCCGCCCGCCGAGACCGCGGAGGAAGATGTCGAGCGTGCGGAGGGCGCGATCCTCGAATCCGGCGCTCAGGGGCTTGATGCGGATCCCGAAGAAGGGGGGCAGCGAGCCGGCGTCCAGCGCCGCCAGGGTGCAGCGCGCGGCTTCGGCGGCGTGCGCATCTTCTTCCGCATCCGCGCGGATGCCGTAGCCGTCCTCGAAATCGATGCGGTAATCCTCGACGGGCTCGCGCGCCAGCTTTTCCCGGATGCGCTGGTAGACCAGCGCGAAGGTATCGCCCCCGCACTCCACCCCCAAGGCTCGGGCCAGCGCCGGCGGGTCTGGAGCGTAAACTTCAAGCGCACGGAGCGCGAGGCGGCCGAGTTTGGCGGCGGTGTCGGGGCGGAACAATTGGGCGCCCCCATACACGGTATGAACCGGCTGCCGCCTCCAGACGCCGGCCGATGGTTTGAAGGCGCCGGCCAACCCGCGCTTGATTGTCTCGAATTTATCCGACATCCAAATTCCAGCCTAGCAGTGGGAGAATGAGGAAGTGCCGGATGAGGAACGCACCTTTCGTGAGCCCCGTGTCAGCTTGAATCGCATTTATACGCGCAGCGGCGACGGCGGCGAGACCAGCTTGGTGGGCGGCCAGCGTGTGCCGAAAGACAGCCTGCGGATTGAATGTTACGGCGCTGTCGATGAGCTGAATGCGTTCATCGGGCTGGCGCGGACCACCGCAGTGGATTTGGCCGTGGAGGCCCCGGCCCTGGCGCCAGTGGTGAGCATCCTGTCGCGCATCCAGCACGAGCTGTTCAATCTGGGGTCGATTCTGGCCACCTTGCCGGAGGACGTGGGGCCGCAACAGCCGCGCATTACAAAGGCGGAAGTGGAGCGGCTGGAGCGCGAAATCGACGCAGCCAACGCATACTTACCGCCGCTGCGTTCCTTTGTGCTGCCGGGCGGCAGCCGCCTGTGCGCGGAATTGCACGTCTGCCGAACCGTGTGCCGGCGCGCCGAGCGCCTGGCCGTGGCCTTGAGCCGAAAAGAGCAGGCGCCGCCGGAAGTGGTCCGGTACTTAAACCGCCTGAGCGATGCTCTCTTCGTGTGGAGCCGGTGGGTGAACCAGACCTTGGGAGCGGCGGAGTCCCTGTGGGATCCGAACCAAGCCGCTTCAGGCGGTTAGCCAGGCCCATCCGCGGCGGATGCGCTCTCGCAGGAAGTGATACATCTTTCGCAGGATGAGCGCAAAGACGATCAGAAGGACGGCCGCCAGACACAGCGCCAAAACCGGGTGCGCGATCACCAGCCACGCGCCGGCGGCGGCGAGAATATCTTCGATGGCGCTAATCAGCACATTGGAGAATGGTTCCGGACTGGCGTTGACGGCGGCGCGGGTGCTCGCTTTGGCGGCGTGGGTGGTGAGCGCCACTCCTCCGCCCAGCAGAAACAGGATCACATGCCATACGGGCGAAAGAGAACCCGCCGCGGCCAATCCGATCAAAGCCGCGCCCACCGGCCGGATCACCGTATGGATGGCGTCCCAAAAGGAGTCCAGATACGGAACCTTGTCGGCGGCCATCTCGACCAGGAATGCAAAGCCGGCCGCCGCCAGCACCCAAGGGTGGGCGAGCACGGAAAGCTGCGATAAATGGTCGGGCAGGCGGATCCATTCAAACCGGATGAGCAAACCCGCCACCAGCACGGCGGCGTAGAGCCGGATTCCGGCCAGAACGCCGAAGCCGGCGACGGCGCCGAGGATGGCCGCAAGATCCACTTACTTACCCCTGGACACCAATAGACGCCGTTTCGGAAGAGCCGGTTGCAGCGCGAAGGCTTGGTCGATCACCTCGGCCTGCTCTTCGAGGTGGCGCTTCAGCGAGCCTGCGGCGGTGCTGGCGCTGGCCGCGCGCCCGGCGTAACGCAACTCGCGGCGCGGATCGGCAAGCAGGCTCTGCATGTTCTCTTCTACGAACCGCCAGGCCCCCATGTTCCGCGGTTCCTCCTGCACCCAGAAGATTTCCGCGCTCGAAGGATAGCGCGACAGCGCATCACGGACAGAGTCGGCCGGGAACGGGTAGAGCTGTTCCAACCGGATCATGGCCACCGAGCCGGCTTGGCGCTTCTCGCGGGCTTCGAGCAATTCGTAATAGATCTTGCCCGAGCACAAAAGGACGCGCGTGACGCGGTCCGGCCGGATTGCGCCGTCATCCGCCAGAACTTCGCGGAAAGTTCCGGCGGTGAACTCATGCAAAGGAGACACGGCTCTGGGGTGGCGCAAAAGGCTTTTCGGCGTGAAGATGATGAGGGGCTTGCGCACGCCGCGGCGGTCGGCGCCGCCGTACATCTGGCGGCGCAGCAGATGGAAGTACTGAGCCGGTGTGGTGCAATTGGCCACCTGCATATTGTTCTCGGCGCAAAGCTGGAGGAAGCGCTCGATGCGGGCGCTGGAGTGCTCCGGACCTTGGCCCTCGTAGCCGTGCGGCAGTAACAACACCAGACCGCTCGGCTGGCCCCACTTGGACTCGGCGGCGGCCAGAAACTGGTCGATCATGATCTGGGCGCCGTTGGCGAAGTCGCCGAACTGAGCCTCCCAAAGCACTAGCGTGAGGGGATCGGCTACGCTATAGCCGAACTCGAACCCCATCACCGCATACTCGCTGAGCGAGCTGTCCCACACCTCAAAGCGCGCCTGATCCGCTGAAAGGTGCTTCATGGGCACATAGGGCGCGCCGGTTTCATAGTCGACAAACTCCAGATGCCGCTGGCTGAAGGTGCCGCGGCTGGAATCCTGCCCGCTCAGGCGCACCGGCGTGCCCTCCAGCACGAGGCTGCCGAATGCCAGAGCTTCGGCCAAAGCCCAGTCGACGGGCGCGCCGTCCAGCACTTGCCGCCGGCGCTCGATGAAGCCGCTGAGTTTGGGATGGAGGTGAAAGTCCGGAGGAAAAGTGGTCAAGCCGCGGATGATCCGTTCGATGGCGCCGCGGTCGATGGCTGTGCGCGGGCAAGCGGCTGGGATCGCCGCAGCTTCGACGGCGCTCAACTCCTGGTATTCGTAATGTTCGGCGCTGCGTTTCACGGCATCGAAGGCTTCCCGCAGCCGCGTGGTGATGCGCCTTCGCATGGCGTCCAGCTCTTCGCGTGAGATTCCGCCATCACGCAGCAGCCGTTCGGCATACAGCGTAGCCACCGAAGGCTGCTGGCGGATCTTGCGGTACATGATCGGCTGCGTGTAACTGGGGTCATCCGCTTCGTTGTGCCCGTGGCGGCGGTAGCAGATCATGTCGATGACCACGTCCTTCTTGAACCTTTGGCGGTACTCGAAGGCGATGTCTGCGGCCCGGATGGCGGCTTCCGGATCGTCGCCGTTGACGTGGAAGATCGGCGCCTGCACGGTGCGGGCGATGTCGGTGCAATAAGGGCTGGAACGGGCTTCCGCGGGACCGGTGGTGAAGCCGATCTGGTTGTTGATCACCAGATGGATGGTGCCGCCGGTGCGATAGCCGTCCAGTTGCGACAGATTCAAGGTTTCGGCAACCACGCCTTGTCCGGCGAACGCCGCATCGCCGTGAATGAGCACCGGGATGACCCGCTCGCGCGCCGTGTCGCCCAGACGGTCCTGCTTGGGACGGACGATGCCCTCCACCACCGGGTTGACAGCCTCCAGGTGGCTGGGGTTCGGGGAAACCGACACCACCACTTCCTTGCCGGCATGGGAGCGGTGGATTCCGGTAGCGCCCAAGTGGTATTTCACGTCGCCCGACCCTTGCCAGGAGTTCATTGGATCGATGCCTTCAAACTCGGAGAAAATCTGATTCAAGCTCTTGCCGACGATGTTGGCCAGAACGTTGATGCGCCCGCGGTGGGCCATGCCGATGACGATTTCCCGCACGCCGCGGTCGGCCGCCAAATCGAGCAGGTGATCCAAGATCGCAATCGCCGTCTCGCCGCCCTCGATGGAGAAGCGCTTGTGACCCACATAGCGGGCGTGCAGGAAGTGTTCGAATTCCTCGGCTTCGATGAGGTGTTCGAGGATCTGCCGCTGCTTTTCCAGGGGCAGTTTCCAGACGTTGGCGTCGCCCTCGACTCTTTCCTGGATCCAGCGTTTCTGCTCCGGGTGCTGGATAAACATGTACTCGCAGCCGGTCTTCCCGCAATAGGCGCGGCGAAGAATTTCAAGGATCTCCCGGAGGGTGGCCACTTGCTGCTCTCCACTGCCAAGGGCGTGCCCCAGCGGTCCGGTCAGGAATTGCCGGTCGAGGTCCCAGATGGTCAGTCCGTAAGTGGCGGGGTCGAGCTCCGGATGGTAGCTGGGCTCAGCGCCAAGGGGGTCGAGATCGGCGATCAAGTGCCCGCGCACCCGGTAGGCGTTGATAAGCTGGAACACCGCCGCCACCTTGGCCGGCTCCACCGCGCCGAGAGAGGATAGCTCCGGAAGGGCCGGCCGGTCAGGCTCCCATTTCACGGGATGATGGGGCATTTTGAGGTCGGCGAAGATGCGGTCATAAAAGCCGTCGCCGCCTTGAAGCAACTCCTCGACCTTCGCCAGGAACAGGCCGGATTCAGCGCCCTGGATGACGCGGTGATCGTAAGTGCAGGTCACGGTCATGACCTTGCTGACGCCCAGCATGGCGCGCATTTGCGGCGTGACGCCGGCGAATTCGGCGGGAAAGTCGATGGCTCCGGTGGCGATGATGCAGCCTTGTCCGGGCATCAGGCGGGGGATGGAGCCCACCGTTCCCACCGTTCCCGGATTGGTCAGCGAGACGGTCGTGCCCTGGAAATCCGCCAGCGTCAGCTTGCCTTTGCGCGCCCGCTCCACCAAGTCGTCGAAAGCCGTCAGGTACTGTTGGAAGTCCAAGGCGCCGGCGTTCTTGATATTGGGCACCACGAGAGACCGGGCGCCGTCCTTGCCTACCACATCGACGGCGATGCCAAAGTTGATTTCCCTGCGAACTTGGCGGAAAGCTTCGCCGTTCTTTTCGGCATAAGCATGGTTCAACGCCGGATGGCTCTTCAGCGCCTGGATGATGGCCCACCCGATGATGTGGGTATAGGAAATCTTCGGCTTGCCGAGGACGGCGCGATGCTGATTGATGATTCGCCGGTTTTCATCAATGATTTTTACCGCGATGGTGCGCTGGGAAGTCGCCGTGGGGATGGCGAGGCTTTGCATCATGTTTTCGGCGATGCGCAGAGCCGCGCCGCGCAGAGGGACCATTTCGGCGGAACTTCCGTCCGGGGGTACGGCCTCCAGGCTCGCCGCGGGGGCTTTGACGGGCGCCGGGGCGGTAGGGCTCGCCGCGGCTTCAAACCTGCCCTTCCAGTCGGCATCCACCGCTCCGCGGTCGTGCAAGTACTCCTGGAAGAGTTCTTCTTCCAACCAGCTATTGACTCCCAGCTTTTTGCCGGCCAAGGTAGACATGGAATCCCCAAACGGATCGTCGAATTCGGGCGCATTGCGCCTCTGCTTCTATGATAGTTCTCCGCCTCCCCGCTGCCGCGCCTGCGCCTGCGCCTCCGCCAGGGCGTGCGAGAGCTTGCGGATCAGGCGGTCACGCTCCTCCAGCTCCGCCACCCAGTCCGGTTCCGCCGCGCGCGCCGCCGCCAGCGCTTCCGCCGCCTGCGCCGGAGTGCGGATGGCTGCCTCCATTTCGAGGGTCGCCCCTCTCTGCAACTGCGAAAGCTCGCCGTCAGACAGAGGCAAAGTGAAGAACGGATCGTTGCCAGTGACAGCCAGCAGCGGGGCACTGGCGGCGCCATCGCGGCCGGCGAACGCAAGTTGGTTCACACGCTCCCTCTGAAAAGCCGCCGGCTTTCCGTCCCAGGACCAGACGCGGCCTCCAGCGGCATCGAAGATCCGCAAGGCGAACAAAACCAGGTAGCAGGGGCGGTCCACTGGGTCCAGACGGAGTTGTTCCGGCGGCGCTGCGAGCGGCGGGATGCGCAACGCCACCGTCTGGCGCTCTTCGGTCAGCGTACACGCCACGCGGCAGCTTTCCCGTTCTTGGAAGCTTTGTCCCGGGAGCCGCCAAAAGAGCTGGCAGTAGGCGGGCAGCTCCGTGTGGTCCTGTCTCCTCCAAGCCTCGGCGAAGTAGGCTCTGGCAGAGAATTCCGGCGTGCCCAAAATTTCGTGATAACGCTGCGCCATCTCGCTCAGACTGCGCCGCGGCTTCGCGGCCAGATTCTCATGTATGGTGAGAAGGGGCTCGCGCTGTGCGGCCAGCCTTTGCAAAAGGGCCAGTATTTCGTCCACCTTGGGTTCCACCAGAAACCCGTCGCGGCCGTCCTGGATGTGATCCACAAAACTGCCGAGGCGAGTCGCCACCACCGGCACCTGGAGGTCGAACATTTCGCGCAGCGTGTAGCTGAAGGTTTCGGGCGCCACCGACAGCAGCAAAGCCAGATCCGGGGCGATTCGCTCCACAATATCCGGCAGGTCCGGCCAATCGTAGTGTGGCGTCACATGAAAACCGGGCAAGCCTTGGAACGCATCGCCGTGTTCTCCGCAACCCACGAGGTGGACTTCGGCAAACCGCGCCAACTCGGCGGTCATCGCCTGCAACAAATCCTTGCCTTTTTGAGGGCTAAGCGAGCCCGGCACGAGGATGCGCAGCGGGCGCGTGGCATCGAATGAGGGCGGCGGCGCGGGAGGAGCGGCGCGGCGAGCGCCGTGGGGCTCCACCCTCATGCGAGCCGCCAGTTCGGGCATCAGGCGCGCGTAATGCGCCGTTACCGAAGGGGAGGGCGCCAATAAAGTCACCCTGCCCGCTGCTACAGCCTCGGCAAACGCCTGGCGCAACTCCAGCCATAGCGAAGGCGGTCCCCAGCGGAAATGCCGGTTCAGCGGATTGTGCAATGTGCACTCGGCCAGGCGGTCCGGATGGCAGGAGGCGCACACTTCGCCGAAGGTGATGTTAAGCGCTGGGCAAAAGGGATAGTAATCGTGGCACACCACCACCGTCGGAAGGCCAGTTCGCAGCGCATCCAGCGAATGGCCGATGAGCGAGGACACGACAATCGCTTCCACGCCGTAGCGGTGCACCATGGAGCTAAGCGCCGCGCGATAGCCTTCGTGCGAGAGCGCGGTCGCTGCAATCGCAGGGCGCAGCGGCCAAACGGCAGACGGCCGCTCGGCCGCGGCATCCGGGTAAAGTTTCAATGCCACGCCGCATTTGCCGGCCCACCCCTCCGGCCGCAACACCAGGTTTCGGGCGCGCAGGTCCGCAACGGCGAATTCGCGCACCCATTTTTCAATGCCGCCGCCCCATCCATGAGTGATATGGAGCAAGCGCGGCGCGGCGCGAGAGCGCGCGCTGCGAGCGGGAATCTCGGCAGCGCACAGCAGATTCTGGCGGACCGTGCGGCGCAGGCTTTGAAGGACGGGGGGGCCTACCGGCCCGCCGTCGTGGTACGGTGAGCGATCCAAAGGCGCACCTACGAACACGTGGCCGGCCAGCAGGTGCGCATAGCGCAAGCTGGCGGTGGCCGCCAGGAAGAACTCGAACCAACCCCTGCCGCCTCGCCCGGCTTCAATACCCATGGCGGCGCGCATCGCCTCGGCGGCGACATACACACAAGCTTTGGCAAAAGCCGGAATCTCCTCAACGCCGCAGCGGCTTGCATCGCAACAGATCCGGTCGATGGCGTCCACGTCCTCCAGGCGTTCGGCAGGGACACCGCCTTCCCACTCGCCCAAGCGCAAAGATGTGCAGGCGCTCCCTTCGCACACAGGAGATACGGTGGCCACCCCGGAGCGAAGCCGCGACGTCCAGGCCAGCCGCAGGTCGCCCAAGGGGGGCAGGACGACGCCGGGCTGCACGAACAGCAAATCCCGGTCTTGCTTCGTTTGCAGAACAAAACCGAAGATCTCCTCGGCGCCGGAGGCTTCCACTGGCAAGGTGGAGAAGCGGCCGGCGGCCGCCTGGATTTCCATCAGGCGCTGCAACGCCGGCGCTGGCCCGGCCAACAGGAGTTCCACGCCTGGCGCGCACCGGGCGCACAGGCTTTCCGCGGTGCGACCGGCGGCCCCCAACGTGTCCTCGGTGACGGCCAGCACGACTCGGTAGGAAACGTGTGCAGCGCTCATCAGGCTTCACTCCATAGTTCCATGTCGACGTGGGTGCGGTGCCAGTGGCGGTAAGAACGCTCGGCTTCGGCGGTGTAAAAAGGATCCGGAAAAGCGGTCTGCAAATCTTCGCGCAGCCGGTACAAGCGCCGCTCGGCATCGCGGATGAGCTCGCCATCGTCATAGCAGCCGAATGACCATGGAAGACGGCTGCATTCGGCCTGCCCCGCCCGCCGGCACTGGTCCAGATACCACTCGCGCAGTTGGAATAGCGCCGGCATGCCCTGGCCGTACTTCCGGAGCATGATTTCCTGAGCGCCGCTGTCGATTCCCGAGAAATGATAGAAGACCATTGGGCGGCCGTTCACCAGCCATCCGCTATCCGGAGCGCCGCTCACTCGGCGGTGGCTCAGGTTCCAAGTGCAGACATTGTATTCGGGATCCCTGACAATCTCCAGGCCGGCAAACAGCGCGGGCGCCAAGTCCATCCAGCGCTGATCGGTGAACAATCCCGCCGGAATGTCGTCAAAGCAGAAATGGTCCAGGCGCGCAGCCCACCAGCGCGCGAATCGCAGCCCTTCGTCGGACTTTTTCACGCCCAGGAACCCCAGGTTGAACGCTCCGTGCCGCAGCGCCGAGATCTCGTGATCGGCGACTCCCTCCAGCGTCCATTCCGGCTCTGTCAGGTGGGGCGTGAGCAATATGGAAGCGCGTGTGAAGCGTTGCAGCAATCCGTCGAGCGGCGCCAGCACCACGATGTCGGGGTCGAAATACAGTACAGCCTCGCAGGAACTATCTTCCAGGAGACGCCGCAGCGCAAATCCTTTCACGCCCGTGGCGGCTTCCACCAACCGGTGCATGAACACCCACTGCCGCCAGCGGCCGGGAATCAGCTCCGGCAGCGTCAGGAACGAGGCAAAAGGCTCATCTTCCAACCGCACGCCGGGCGGGATGGCGTCGCATAAGACCGCGTGGAGCGGCATCTCAGGATGGAAGCTCCGCAGGGTTTGGGCGAGCACCCGCGCTTTCGGCAGGTAGTTGGCGGTGATGCTGGTAAACGCGTGAACCTTTATTTGCGATACCATGAATGCTGCTCTGCACAGTGTAGCGTGAGGGGACGGGCAACTTGTAGGAGCGATGTCTTCCGAACAGCCGAAGATCCTAGCAAACGATTTCCGGCGCCAGTGGCAGGAAATCGGCGGCGCAGTGGCGGCCGCCGTGGAACGCACCGGCGCGTCGGGCTGGTACATTCTCGGTCCCGAGGTGCGCGAATTCGAGAGGGCCCTGGCCGCCGCATGGCCTGTTCCCTTTGTGGTGGGCACAGGCAACGGACTGGACGCCCTTGAAATTGCCTTGCGGGTTTTGGGCTGCCGTCGCGGCGACAAAGTTCTCACCACGCCTCTATCCGCCTTCGCGACCACTCTGGCGATTGTCCGCGCCGGCGGAATTCCGGTGTTTGTAGACTGCGACGACAGGGGCCTCGTGAGGTTGGACCTGGCCGAGCGGGTGCTGGAACGCGATCCGGCAATTCGCTTTTTCGTGCCTGTGCACCTTTACGGTTTCCCGCTCGACTTAGACCATCTGGACCATCTGCGAAGGCGTTTCGGCGCTTACGTGGTGGAGGATTGCGCGCAATCCGTGCTGGCCACATGGCGCGGGCGGGCGACGGGCAGCTCGGGTCAAATGGCGGCCACTAGTTTCTATCCCACCAAGAACCTAGGCGCGCTGGGCGACGGCGGCGCCGTGCTCACGGCGGATCCAGCTCTGGCGGCGGAAGCCGCCGCCCTGCGGGATTACGGCCAGACGGCCAAGTATCGCCACACGAGGTTGGGTATGAACAGCCGCCTGGACGAACTGCACGCCGCCATCCTGCGGGAGGCGATCCTCCCGCGCCTCGCCGACTGGACCAGCCGGCGCCGCAGCATCGGCGCCTTCTACGACCAGGCGATCCAAAACCCGGCCATTCGCGTTCCGGCGCCTCCCGCCGGCGCCGACGCCTGCCGCCATCTCTATCCGGTCTTCGTCGAGCCGGAAGCCAAGCCGCGATTCATCGAGCACTTGCGGGCGCGGGGCATTGCGGCCGGCGAGCACTATCCGCTGTGCATTTTCGAGCAGGAAGCGCTTGGCGAGGCGCCCTTCGAGTTCGGCAGCCCGTGCGACAATGCCTTGCGGCTCACCCGTTCCGAAGTCAGCCTGCCGATGCATCCCTTTTTGACTCGCGAAGAGACCAGCGCCGTGGCCGAGGCCTGCAACACGTGGCTGGAAGCGCGTTAGAACAAGGCGTTACACTGAAACGTCGGACCTTTGTGGGTTGCACCTGTCATGCTTGAAACAAAATCCGTGCTGGTTGTGGGAGGCGCCGGTTATCTCGGCTGTGTGCTGGTGGAAGAATTGCTCAGCCGGGGATACGCCGTCACAGTTTTCGACCGCCTGTTTTTCGGGGACCGCGGCCTGCGGCCGTTCCGAGACCGAATTCGGCTGATTCCGGGGGACATGCGCGATGTGCCCCCCGCGGTGTTCGAACGCGCGGGCGCCATCATCAACCTGGGCGGGCTGTCGAACGATCCGACGGCCGAATACAACCCCGAGGCCAACTACCAAATGAACACCCTGGCCACCCGCGCTTTGGGCGAGGCGGCCAAGCGGCACGGCATTCGGCGCTATCTGTACGCTTCGTCTTGTTCGGTTTACGACATCGGCGTGATCGACGAAGAGCGGGACATCCTGCTCAACGAAGAAGCCGACGTGCAACCCAAGGCCGCCTACGGCATTTCCAAACTGGCCGGCGAACGGGAATTGCTGGCGTTGATGGACGATTCTTTTTCGCCCGTCATCTTGCGCATGGGAACCCTGTTTGGCTTCTCGCCACGAATGCGTTACGACCTGGTGGTGAACACCTTCGTCAAAGACGCCATGCTCAAAGGCTACATGACGCTGCATTACGCGGGCCAGATGTGGCGGCCGCTGTGCGACGTCCGGGACGCGGCGCGGGCCTACATTATGGCGCTGGAGGCTCCGGAACCGGTGGTGAAAGGCCAGGTTTTCAACATCGTGGCGGGAAACTTCCGCATTTCCGAACTGGCGCTGAGAGTGCGTGAGGGGCTGGCCGCATGCGGCATTCGGGCTGAGATCAAGAGCCAGTTCGAATACTCCGGCATACGCAACTATCGCGTCTCCGGGAAGAAGGCCCTCACCGTGTTGAACTTCCGGCCCGAGATCAGCGTCCAAGACTCGGCCCGCCAAATTGCCGAAAAGATCCGGGAATTCGGCTACACGGATTTTGACAATGACCGGTACTACAACATCCGCTGGATGAAGCTGCTCGAGGAGGCCAAGCAGATCATCGACATCACCGGGACGATTTTCGAGCCGCCGCGGCGCGCTTGACTTCAGTCTCTGCCGGCGGCTGCGCGCCCGGCAAGGTAGCGGGCCAGCGCGTCGCGCCAGTGGGGCAAATCGTCGAACCCTTCGCTGCGCAAGCGGAAATTGTCGAGGACCGAATATCGAGGGCGCCGCGCCTTGGTGGGGATGGAGTCCGAATTCACTGGGGAAATATCCGGATGCATGCCCGTCAATTCGAAAATCGCGCAGGCAAATTCATACCAACTGCACTCGCCTGCGTTGGTGAGATGATACAGGCCCCAAGCCGTAGTGGACGTTACCCGGCGTACGGCTGTGGCCACGTCGCGCGTGCTGGTGGGAGTTAAGCGCTGGTCGTTCACCACGCGAAGAGGCTTGCCCAACCGCGCTTGCTCGATCATCATTTCGACAAAATTCGCACCCTTTACCCTGCTTCCGGCATATCCGTACAGACCGCTCACGCGGAAGATAAAATGCTTCTCCCAAGTGGCGGCGAGCAGCAGTTCGCCGGCGGCTTTTGAGACGCCATAGACGCACTTCGGGCAGGGAGCATCGGACTCGACGTAAGGAGTGCGGCGTTCCGAGTCGAAGACATAATCCGTGCTGAAATGCACGAGCACGGCGCCGGCGCGGCGAGCGGCGCGCGCCAGGTTGCCCACGCCGAACAAGTTCACGGCGAAAGCCTCCTCCGGGCGCTCTTCGCACTCATCCACCACGTGGAACGCCGAGCAATTGAGAATGAGATCAGGCCGCGCGGCGTTTACGATGGCATCCACCTGCTCCGCATCTTGGACCAAAACGTCCTCGCGCCCGGCGAGCGTGAGATCTTCGCCTTCAAACGCCAGCCGGAGATCCGAGCCGAGCTGGCCACGGTATCCAATCAAGAGGACTTTCATGCCGAAAGCAAAGCCAGTCTTCATTCTCGCATCTTCGCTCCCCTACAATGGGGAAAGCCCCATGTCCGAAACTGGCGAACGAGTCTTGCACGAAGACGCCAATGGGCTGCCGGCGGCGGCGGAGGCTGCCCGGGCCCAATATGTCGCGCGTATTGTGTCCAGCGGCCGCGCAGTCCCCTGGTGGACGGCCGTGGTGGTGACGGCCGGCTCGGCGCGGCAAGCCGAGCATTACCGCGCTGAGATCCAGCGCCGTTTGCTCGAGGGCAAGCTGCCTGCCGGGACGGCTTTCATCGTGGCGCCCGACCTGGACGACCTGCGCCTGGGCAGCGGCGGAGCCACCATTAACGCGCTGCGCGCACTGGCGGAAGAGACCCTGATCCGCGATCAATGGCAGGGCGACTCGCTGGAAACCTGGTGGAGCGGCCAGCGGGTGCTCATGATTCATGCCGGGGGCGATCCGCGCCGCCTGCCCCAATACGCGCTCTCCGGCCGTCTGTTTGCAGCGCTGCCGATAAAGACCATGTGGGGCGAGGTCAGCACGGTTTTCGACGAAATTCTGGCGCTTTCCACCGCCTGGGTGGACCGTTTGCCGTGCGGACTGGTGGTATCGCCCGGCGATGTGCTGCTGGCGCTTGATGCCGAGAAACTGGATTGGAGCCTGCCTGGCATCACCGCTGTGGCCACGCCCCAGCCGCTTGAAACAGCCGCCCAGCACGGCGTTTATGCCATCGATGAGAATGGACGCGTCTATGCCTTCTTGCGCAAGCCCACCGTGGCCGAGATGCGGCTGGCCGGAGCGATTCTGAATGGAGAGCGGGCGGCGGTAGACACGGGACTGCTGGCGTTCGATGCGGCCACGGCGGCCCGCCTGATGGAGCTGGCGGGAGTCCGCCGCGCCTACGGGCGATGGTTGAGCGACCTCGGGATCCTGAATCCCGGACTGGGAGCGCGCGCCCCCATGGACCTGTATCAGCATGTGACGCTGGCTCTGACGGGACAGTGGTCCCCGACGCCCGACTCCCCGTTGGCGCTTCAACAACTGGCTCAGGCGCTTTCCGACGTGCCGTTCCGCTGCTCAGTGGTCGAAGGCCGTTTTGAGCACTTGGGCACCACGAACTCATTCCGCCGCGCCCTCACCGAAGAGTCTGGCCTGGCGGAGCTCTATGCAGTCCAAAAGCGGCTGGGAAGCGTGGCGCCTCCCGGAGTAGAATCCGCCGGGGTGATTATTGACAGCGTGTTTGCGGGGCCGTGTTCGCTCGACAGCGGCGCCGTGGCCATCGAGTGCAATCTCGAGGTTCCGGTGCGCGCCGGGCGCGGCGCCATTGTGCATGGTTTGACCGGGCTGAAAACCCCGGTCGTGGTTCCCGAAGATGTGGTGGCGCACCAGTCGCCGGTGGTGCTGCCCGACGGGCGGCGCGGATGCGTTATCGCGGTCTACGGCGTGAATGACGATCCCAAGCTTCCGGCCGACAGTCCGGATGCCGCTTGGTTTGGCAAGCCGGTTCTGCGCGTGTTAGAAGATTTGGGTCTAACCCCCGAACAGGTGTGGCCTGACATCCCCTCCGGCGCTCGCTGCCTGTGGAACGCCAGCGTCTTCGGCATGGGTGAGCCGGAAGCGGCCTGGGCGTGCGCTTGCTGGCTGATGGGCCTCCAGCCGGAAGGCTTTTCTTCTGCCGATTGGGGCCGGATGCCCAGGCTTTCGCTGGCCGCCATCGCCCAATGCGTGGACACGCGCGCGCTGGCCGAGGCGCGCGTGGCGCGCCTGCGCGCCGGCTGGCAGATGACTGCGCTGTCGCTGGCGCGCGACGGCTCCGATGTGCGCCCCATGCTGGCTCTTTCGCCCGGCATTGCGGCGCTGGCCGCCACCGGACGCGCGCTTTGCGAGGATGCCCGCAGGATTGAGGACCAGCGCCCGACCGAGGCGGCCAGCCGCTTCTATCAGGCCAGCCTGTTCCTTGGCCAGGCGGGCTTGGCGGAAGAAGCCGAAGCCAGCCGCAGCGAGGCCTTTCGCTGCGTCCGCGTGGCGGTGGAGAAAGGCGTGCAGGCCGCCGCCCGTCCCGCCAGGCAAGAAGCGCCGAGCTTATGCTGCCGCCAAGTAACGGTGGAAGCGCCGCCGCGGGTGGATTTTGGGGGCGGCTGGTCCGACACGCCGCCGTTCTGTTTCGACTGGGGCGGCACGGTGCTCAATGCCGCACTCGAGTTAAACGGCGAGTATCCGATCCGCACCACGCTCCGGGCTTTGGACAAACCTGTGGTGCGCTGCATCGCCGATGGCGAAGTGGCCGAGTACCGGTCCGCCTCCGAAATCATGGCGCCGCCGTCGCCCGGCTGTCCCTTCGCCATTCATCGCGTGGCGCTTCAAATGCTTGGGATCCCGGAGCGGGGACTCGAGATCAGCACCGAAGTCAACTTGCCCATGGGCTCGGGTCTTGGCACCAGCAGCATTCTTGCCGCCACGGTGCTGCGCGGGCTGGCGGAAATGTACGGCTGGACGCTGGATGAGGCCGAGCTGAGCGATCAGGTGATGTGTCTGGAGCAACGGATGACCACCGGTGGCGGCTGGCAGGATCAGGCGGGAGGCATTTTCCCGGGCGTCAAACTGGTCACCTCGGGACCCGGCCTTCATCAGCGCTTGCGGGTGCAACCCATCGGCTGGAGCCCGGAACGGGAAGCCGACTTCAGCTCCCGCTTCGTGCTCCACTACACCGGCATCCGCCGCATCGCGAAAGGATTGCTGACGCAGGTGGTGGGCCGTTACCTGGCGCGCGAGGTGGCCACCATCCAAGTGCTTCACAGCATCAAGACTCTCGCGGTGGAGATGGCCTACGCCATGCGCGAGGGCGAATGGGATCACTTGGGCCGCCTCATGAACCGGCACTGGGAGTTGAACCAGATTCTCGACCCGCATACTACGAACGCTCCCATCAACCGCCTGTTGCACGAACTGGAGCCGTATCTGGCCGGGGCCAAGCTGGCGGGCGCCGGCGGCGGCGGCTTTCTGATGCTGCTGGCGCGAAGTCCGGAAGCGGCGCAGGCAATGAAAGCCCATTTAGGCCGGTTGGCGGGAAAATCCTATGATTTCCGCGTCGCCTCCGGCGGGTTGCGGGTTCACAGATTGTTAGAATAAAAGATCGTCCTATGAAAAAAGCGCTGGTTTGCGGAGCCGGTGGCTTCATTGGGGGCCACCTTGTGAAAAAGTTGAAGCGTGAGGGCTATTGGGTCCGAGGCGTCGATATCAAGGAGCACGAATTCGCCCCCACCCAGGCCGACGAGTTCTTGCTGTTGGATCTGCGCAAGGAAGAGAATTGCCGCACGGCCCTCACCTTGCCGGACGGCGGGTTTGACGAAGTGTACCAGCTTGCCGCCGACATGGGCGGCATGGGCTTCATCCATTCGGCCGAGTGCGAAATCATGCACAACAGCGTGCTCATCAATGTCTACATGACGCACCTGGCAGCCGAGATGGGCATCCCCCGCTATTTCTTCTCCTCCTCGGTGTGCGTATACCGCGACATGAAGCCGGGCGAGCCGGAAATGACCGAGGAAGAGGCGATTCCTGCGCACCCGGACAACGAATACGGCTGGGAAAAGCTGTATTCGGAGCGCGTGGCGATGGCCTACGAGCGGCGTTACGGGATGCAGGTTCGCATCGCCCGCTTCCAGAATTGTTATGGGGCGGAAGGCACCTGGCGCGGCGGGCGCGAGAAGGCTCCGGCGGCCATATGCCGCAAGGTGGCTGTCGCGCCCGACGGCGGAGAAGTGGAAGTCTGGGGCGACGGAACGGCGATTCGTTCCTACACCCACGTCAACGACATGGTGGACGGCATCTACATGCTGATGCAGTCGGACCTCCACGGACCGGTCAACATCGGCTGCCCGCAGTATGTGGACGTCGACGAGCTGGTGCGCACGGTGGCGGAGGTAGCCGGCAAGAGGATCAAGATCAAACATGTTCCCGGACCGGTGGGCGTGCAGTCCCGCAACTTCAGTAACGAGAAGATTTATTCCATCGGCTGGAAGCCGAAGATCTTCCTCAAGGATGGCATCGCGCTGACCTATCCTTGGGTGGAAGCGCAGGTGAAAGCTTGGCGAGAAAAGTACGG
>Ga0272446_1000416_pt1 | contig 67733 bp, 59 predicted proteins | sample YNPCB0061_FD_194587 | JGI IMG/M metagenome (GOLD analysis project Ga0272446, IMG submission 194587) | Hot spring microbial mat communities from Yellowstone National Park, WY, United States - YNP-CB-006-1 | ecosystem: Environmental > Aquatic > Thermal springs > Hot (42-90C) > Sediment | place...
CCCGATGCGGCGCAGGGTGCCCGTGGCGGGGTCCTGCAACGCCTCGTGGCTGTTGGTATAGAGGTTGGCGATGCAGCTCCCCCCCTGGGGCAGGGCATCGAGCTGACCCGCGTAGAGCGGCTCCAGGATGGCCGTGATGGTGCCCGGGCGGGCCATCTGCTGGACATCCACCAGCGTGTCGGTTGCCCGTACCTGGCCGGCGGCGACCACATCCTGGACCTCGGTCACGACCACCGGGACGATGGTCCAGGGGATCGCGATGCAGGTCACCTCCCCAATCATGCCGACCTTCATCACCTGCGACTCGATCTGTCCGAAACCGGCCAGGAGGGCCATCAGCTTGCGCTCCGGCACCAGGATTCCGGCGGGTCGGAGCATGGGATTGACCACGTCGCCCGGGCGCAGGGCGAACTGCTGCAGGATCCCATTGGTCCCTGCTACCACCAGGGTCTTCTTCAGGGCCACCTCCGCCTCGCGCAGCGCCGCCTCGGCACTCGCCTTCTCGGCCGGAAGCTGGAAATCGATCTGCGAGACGACGGCCTCGCGGCCCGCCAGGGCGGCGTCGAGGGCGCCCTGCGCAGTATCGACTTGGACGCGCACCCGTTCTACGTCACGCGCCGCGATAGAGCCGGGGCTGCGGCGCTGCACCTCCTCCCGGGCCTTGAGCTCATCCTCTGCCTGCTGCAGCGCCCCGCGTGCCTGAACGATGCGACCCTCTGCCTCCGCAAGCTGGGACTTGGCCACCACCATCTTGGCCTCAACCTCTGCGACCTTGCGTCGGGCGCTCTCCACCGCGGCCTCCTGTGCGGTGCTGTCGAGCCGGAATAGGGGCTGCCCGGCCTCCACCCGTTGGTTGATCCCGACGAACGTCTCCGCCACCCGGCCGCTCGTCTCCGGCAGGAGGGTCACGGTGCGGAACACCGAGGTCGCGGCCCTGGTCGAGGGGTGGAAGTAAAAAACCGCCGTGATCAGGCTCAAGGTCAGGATCAGGCACAGGGTGATCCCGTAACGCAGCTCGAACCAAACCGAAAACAGGGTGATCTCGCGACCGAGCCGCTTGCCCTGGACGAAACGGCGATACAGGAAGTCCGGCAGGATCGTGAGCGACGAGCAGAGCATGAGCTCAAACATTGGTCATGTCCCCCGTGATTCGGCCGGCTGATCCGGGGCCGGAGAAGGTGTTACCGATGCGGGCGGTGTCGGAGCCGCGGCCCCCGTGCTGGCGGCGATCCGCTCGAGCGAGCCGGCGATCGACGACAGGGGCGTCGTGAAGTCGGGCAGTGGGATCAGCGCGAGCAGCAGCCCGGCGATCCAGAAGGCGTGGTTGTGGGTGAACAACGCCAGCAGCGCCAGGACCGCAACGATCTCGAACTGGACCTTCTGGCCGCTATGGGCCATCTGCTCCGGCAACGCGTGGAGCTTGAAATAGAAGACGCCGATGCCGATCACGGCGAACAGCACGAAGATGGCCATGACGATGAAGAGGATGTCGGTCTCCCCCGGCGCCGTCACGAAGGGGGGCAAGTGCTCGATCGCGCCCGGGTGTAGCGGTTCCGCCATCGGCGAATCTCCCAAAATAAGGTTGTGAAGCTGGAGCGATGCGTGGGGCGCGCGGCCGATGCGCCGTCCGCAGGAAGGGTCCGGCGAGGAGTGTCTTCGCGCGCCGCGCCGTCGGCTGCCCGACGTGGAGGCTAACGGCCCTGTCCGTTCGCTTGTTCGTTTTCCAGGGCCTTGTGCGTAATGTCGTGGTATAGACCCACGGCACGCGTGTAGAGCGCCTGCATGTCGGGGCGCTGGTCCACGTAGCGCTTGATCTCCTGGGCATCCTCCATGACTAGGCCGAGGTGCTCGATGTCGGACTCGTCGAGCCGCTCACCGCGGTCGACCTTCGCCTTGATGTCCAGCGCCCGCGGGAGCCGGAACTTCTCGAAGCGTTCCAGAATCGCGACGATGACCCCTTCCTGCTGCGAGATGTCGGCCATGGTGTCCTCCCGGACGAAGCGATGATGACGGGGTGCAGCCCGGCCGGGGACTCCCATGGGCCTGGTGGCGGGCGTGAGGCCGCCACGATACTCCGGCGCGACTGAGATCGGAAATGCCGCGTGACGTGCGGTGGCAGGCAGCCGCGGCACCCGCGCCGGCACGGCACCGAATGGGCTATGCTGCCGACCGTCCCACAGCTCGTCCGACCCGACCAGCCGACAGCCGGTTGGCGTTGCCAGGAGCCATGATGAGCGATTCGGACCCGTCGCCGGGAGACCGCGCCACGGTTAGCCTGGCCGACGAGGAGGGCGTCAAGCGGGTCCTCATCGTCGGCTTTGCCCGGGTACAGCCGGGGACCTGGGTCTACGAGGACGTGAAGCGCCTCGCCGGTGACATGTGGGCCGAGTTCGTCGCCTGGGCGCAGCGCTACATGCTGCGCCCGGGCTTCGAGCTGGCCAATCCCGAGGACATGGGCATCCCGCGTTGTGTCAGGACGGCGGACGAGGCCATGGCTATACTGCGCGAGGACCACGCCCGTTGGCGGCTGGCCCATGGAGGACAAGGCTGAGGGCGCAGGGGTCATCATAGCGTCGGCAACAGAGGGTCATTCTTGATGTTTCAGCGGTATCTGAGGTCGCCCGCGGCTCGCTGGGCGGGTCTTGTGGTTGGGTTGGTACTGGGGGTCGGACTCTATGCTCCGAACGCCGGTGCCGCGGAGGGCGTGGACGCAGAGGCGGACAAGATCCTGCGCGCCATGTCGAGCTATCTGAGCGGTCTGCCCGCCTTCAGTGTGAAGGGAGACGTCGACGACGAGATCATTGACCTCGCCGGGCAGAAGCTTCAGCTCAGCAGCTCGGCCGAGCTGGCCGTGGAGCGCCCAAACCACTTCTATGCCCATCGCAAGGGCCCGGCGGCCGACGTCGAGGCCATCTTCGATGGTAAGACCCTGACCCTGCATGGCAGGGGCCTTCAGGTCTATGCCCAGTTCGAGACGCCCGGGAGCATCGACCAGGCGATCGCCGCGTTGCGCTCTGAGACAGGGCTCGATGCCCCGGCCGGGGATCTCTTCTACGCAGACCCCTATCCCGGCCTGATGACCGACGTCGTGAGCGGTGCCTACATCGGGAAGGCCTATGTGGACGGCGTCGAGTGCCACCATCTGGCCTTCCGGGCGGCCAAGGTCGACTGGCAGATCTGGATCCAGACCGGCGACCGCCCGCTGCCGATGAAGTACGTCATCACCAGCAAGTGGGTGACCGGTGCCCCCGAGTACTCGGTGCGCTTCCGCGACTGGAACACCGACCCCAAGATCGAGGCCGGCCGGTTCAGCTTCACCCCGCCGGCGGGGGCCAAGCGGCTGGACGCGATGGCGGTCGACGCGTTGGGCACGCTGGTGATCGAGGAGAAACCATGATGGCCAAGAGAAACTCGTTGCGTACCGGTGCCCTGTGGGTTGGCCTGATGGCGGCCGCCCTGGTGCTCGATGGCTGGGTCCCCTTCGGATTCGCCGTGAAAGAGGCGCAGGCGGTGATCGGTCGGCCTATGACGCCCGGGAGCGTCGCCGGCGTCGCCCGCCGCACCACGCGGCGGACCATCCGCCGCTCGACCATTTATGTAGCCACCCTGCCGGCGGGCTGTACGACCGTCGTCATCGAAGGGGCCACGCTGCGCTCCTGCGGCGGCACCTACTATCAGCCCTACGGCAACCAATACGTGGTCGTGTACGTGGACTGATCGAGCGGGTTCGGTGCCGCAAGGGGTTCCGCCGGCGCGGGGTCGGCGCGGTCATGGCCCCGGCGACGAGGGCGCGCATCCGCGGCACCGGGCATGAATTCGGCATCGGCTGAGTGGAGCGACGGAACCCAGCATTGGAGCCTGACCCTGAAACTCTTCCAATCCATTTTTGGCCGTGGGGAGACCCGCGGGCGCTACGCCGAGTCGCTCATCGAGGCGGCCATCGAACGCGCGGTGGACGGCACCGACTCGCGGCTGCGGCTCCTGCCCGGTTACCGCAAGCGCCTGCGCCAGCCCGTCATCCGGGCCATCGATCACGTGGTCGCCTTGGTGGATGGCCTGCCGGCCTGTGTGCCGGCGGGTCGCAGCGACCACGGTGCCGAGCCGCGCCTCGCGGCGATGTTCGCCTCGGCCCAGGACATGCTGGAGATCTTTGGCCGGGATTCCGAGTTGGCCGATTTTCTGTCCAGCCCCGATGCCTTTGGCGCCCAGCGCGTCTCAGCACTGCTGCTGGCGGAGCGAGTGGAGAGGAACACCCTGGGCATGGACCTGATCGGTGACCAGGTGAGGCGCGACGTGCAGCAGGTCGCGGTCAGCTTCACCGGGCACCGTCTGCTCGATCCCAGGGGCGACGAACAGGAGACCCGCCGCCAGCTCAAGCGCCGCGCCTTCGACCATCTGCTCAGCCTGGCCCTGACCCGCATCGCCGAGGTGCGCATTGAGCGGGAGGACCTCACGCGCCAGCGCGATCTGCTGCGACGCAAGCTCACCGCGCTAGAGCGCGGGGGCTGGGGCTTCGATGCGCCGCCGGCCGGGCACCCCAATCCCGCCGCCCTGGCCACCGAGCTGGACGCCGTCACCGGGCAACTGGAGGCGCTGGGCGCGGATGAAGGCGTGCTGGGGGCGCATCTGGAGGTAGTCGCCGAGCTGCTCGGCGAGGCCCATCGGCAGCTCTGGGCGGAAGAGATCACCCTCTATCTGGATCCGATGAACATCCAGCGCGATGCACAGCATCCATCGGCGCGCCGGATCGTCTTGCAGGAGCTGCACAATGCGCAGGGCCGCCGCGTCACCCTGCTCCCGATTTCCATCGCCCCGGGCGATCTGCCGCCGCGAGAGGATTTTGTCGCCATGGCCGAACGTTACCTGCGTTGACGCCTAGCGGCGGTCAGCCCCGGTCGCTCAGGCGCCCGGGCTCGCGTACCCGAGGTCGTCGGCGTTCTGGCCGGCTGGCATCGGGGTGCTCTCGACCCTATGGCGGATCATCGTGCAGCACGGTGATGAAGCCCAGCCGCGCAGGCCGGCCGCGCTGCAGACCGCCCCCGACACGACGGCCTTCATGCCCGCCACGGAAACATCACGCATCGGGTCGCCACCCGACGACGGCGAGGATGACAGCGGCCAGCCAACATGCGCTCTGACACCAGGATCCGGCTCGGGCCGAACAGCGCACCGGCAAAGGTGAGCAACACGTTGGCGACTCCCATGATCACGTAGATCAGTCCGACCATCAGGGTCATGACGATCAGGAGCGCCTGGTAATGCTCGGCGTCCCCCCCCGGCGAGCGGTCCGAGCGCGGCGGCCGGCATCATGCAGGTCGCCGCATCGGGCCCGATCATCATCTGGCGCGACGAGCCGAACAGCGCACAGGCGAAGGGCGGAAAGATGGCCGCGTAGATGCCCATGACCGGGGGCACGCCCGCCAGATCCGCATAGGCGGTGCCGACCGGTAGGGCAACGGCCGCCACCGACAGGCCGGCCGCGATGTCGCTGCGCAGCCACGACACCTGGTAACGGGAGAGGGCGTCAAGCCCGGGGGCTACCCGGCCCAAGAGTCGGCGTATCCGACCTTGCTGCTGTTCGTCCGCGGCCATCGTCGGTCTCCGGGGCTTGTATCGCGATGTCAGTCTCTGGAAGAAGGTCAACTGACGGTCTCTTCGGGCCTACTCAGCTGGGTGCGTCGGAGCCTTCCCCCGCCTGCTCGTTCTCCAGTGCCTTTTCCGTGATCTCACCGAACAGGCCGACGACGCGGGCGTAGAGGGTCTGATACTTGGGTGCTCGATCCAAGTAGGGCTTGACCTCTGCGGCGTCTTTCAAGACGGTTTCGAGGAATTCGATGTCGAAGGCGTTCAGCTTGTCGGCCGACGCGCGGTTGGCTTGCGCCGAGCGCAGCGTGTTCTGCTGGATCTAGGGGTCGAGGCGGGCGACGACCTGGCCCGCCGCGAGCACATCACCCACATCGACGGGCCGCTCGGTCATGCGCCCGTCCAGGCGAAAGGCCAGGCTGACATGGTCCTTGGCTTGAACCTGGTCGGTCAGCGAGACGGTCTCCCCTTCCGCGCCGCGCTCCACGGTGACCGTTCGCACGGGCCGGGCCTGGGCGGCGGGTGGTGCCTGGTCATGGCAGCCCATGAGGGTTGCAGCGATCAAGGCGGCTGCGAAGATCCGAGCGTTGAACATGGGCGCTGCCCTCCGCGGGGGCGATGATGGGAGGTTCTGCTGGCAAGGGCGGGCCGCGCCGTAGGGGTCGCCTTGGGGCCGGTCCACCCTTGCCAATGTTTGCATGAATGAGTATAGTAGCGTGCACTAGTAAGTGTAAATTAGATTTCCGATGGACATTCGCAGTGATACAACAGAGGCTGGCACAAAGACCCGACGTGGCGGCTCGCGGGAGGCCATCGTCTCGGCCTCCCAGCGCCTGTTCCTGGAGCGCGGCTTTGGCTCCGTCAGCATGGACGAGCTGGCCGAGGCCGCCGGTGTGGCCCGGCGGACGCTCTACAATCAATTCGCAAGCAAGGAGGAGATCTTCCGGGAGATGCTGGGTCGGGTGGCGGGTCAGCTCGAGGGGGCCTTTCCGCCCGGCATCGAGACCCAAGGGGATGTCGAGGAGGTGCTGCGCCTGGTCGCCCGCATGATCCTGGGGCTTCACCGGCAGCCGGGATACCTCGGGTTCCTGCGCATGGTGGTGGCCGACTCGCGCCAGTTTCCCTGGATCGCGGAGGCCTTCGCCGCCGTCATGGAGCCGCAAACCGAGCGGCTCACGCGCTATCTCGCCCACCTCACCACCGTCGGCATCCTGGACTGCCGCAATCCGATCCTGGCGGCTCACCAGTTCATGGGGGTCCTCAACGAGTTCTCTCTGTGGCCCTGGATGCTGGGGCGGGAAGGCCTCGATGTCCCGGCCGAGGACCTGGTCGAGGAGACGATCCGGATGTTCCTGCAGTATTACCGGCGCCGGTGATCGGCTGGGCATGGTCATGACGGCGCCGGATGACTCCGGCGGCTCCCTTTCCCTGGGCCGGGATCGCTTGGGGCTTCTTCAGCGCCTAAACGTCGGGCAGCTCATCGGACGGTGCCCGCCGGGCGGACCCGGTCCGTTGAAGCGCATCGCTGCGCTTGAGGTCATGGTCGGGGTGGAGGAGAGCGAACCCACAACGGCCAGCACGCTAAGGGCTCAGCGGGAGGTCGGTGCTTGGCGCGAACCCTGTCGCTGGTTCCATCGCTGTCCGCCCGCTCCGGGTGCGAAGGAACCCGCGAATCCGCGCCTTGTCGCGACCCAGCGTCGCAACGAAGTATTCCCGGGCCGAGAACCGCTCGCCCACAGAGCTCCGTTTGCGATGGACGTGCGCTGAACGACTCTCCGTGACCTTCGCCATCGAGCCCATCCGGACACGGACGTGAGACGCGCCCTCACCCGACATCCTGCAGGCGAGCCGTTGCGTTACGCTTCGCTCATCCGGAGCTCCTGGCCGATACACTAACCAGCAGCAAGCCTTCCATATTCTTTCCGCCACAGGTGAACACGATGCAACTGGGTATGATCGGACTGGGCAGGATGGGGGCGAACATGGTTCGCCGGTTGATGCGGGGCGGTCACCAGTGCGTGGTCTTCGACCGGTCGCCCCAGGTGGTTGCGGACCTGGTCAAAGAGCAGGCGGTCGGCGCCTCTTCGTTGGCCGACCTCGTCGGCAAGATCGCAAAGCCCCGCGCCATCTGGCTGATGGTCCCGGCGGCGGTGGTGGATCGGGCGGTCTCCGATCTACTGCCGCTGCTCGAATCGGGTGACATCCTGATCGATGGGGGCAACTCCTACTACGTGGACGACATCCGCCGCGCCAAGGAGCTGGCGGCGAAAGGGATCCATTACGTGGACGTGGGCACCAGCGGTGGCGTGTGGGGGCTGGAGCGGGGTTACTGCATGATGATCGGCGGAGAGGATGCGGTGGTGCAACACCTCGACCCGATCTTCGCCACCCTCGCCCCTGGGCGGGGTACGGAGGTCCCGCGCACGCCGGGCCGCGAACACCTCGGGGGCACGGCGGAGCAGGGCTATCTCCACTGCGGCCCCAATGGTGCCGGCCACTTCGTCAAGATGGTGCACAACGGCATCGAGTACGGCCTGATGGCCGCCTACGCCGAAGGGCTGGGCATTCTGCGCGACGCCAACATTGGCAAGCACGAGCACGAGGTGGATGCCGAGACCACGCCGCTGCGCAACCCCGAGCACTATCAATACGACTTCAACCTGCGCGACATCGCCGAGGTGTGGCGGCGCGGCAGCGTGGTGGCCTCATGGCTACTCGACCTGACCGCCGCGGCCTTAGTGGATGATGCCGACCTGAATCAGTTCGCCGGCCGGGTCTCGGACTCCGGCGAAGGGCGTTGGACGATCAAGGCGGCCATCGACGAGGCGGTGCCGGTGCCGGTGCTCTCGGCGGCGCTCTATCAGCGCTTCAGCTCGCGGGGCGAGTCGGATTATCAGGACAAGCTCCTCTCGGCGATGCGCTTGCAGTTCGGCGGACATCTGGAGAAGCCAAAATGAGCGATGCGGAGCGGCTGGGGCGCAGGGTCCCGCCCATGAGCGTGCTCCGCGGCCCGCAGGCCCTGGGACGATGCCCAGGTCGATGAGGGGTGCACCTGGGACAAACCCACCGGAGCTCACGCCATGACGCAGCCAGACCGCCAACCCGACCCCTACCCCATGCGGATCGAGAGCCCATCCGGCTTGACCGTCCAGGTGAACGCCAACGGCTCCATCCGCCGTATGGATCATGGGGACATCATCCTCAATCTGTTCCTCGGCAACGAGCTGGAGGGCGGGCCGGCGAACCTGTATCTCCGCCGTCTCGGGGAGCCGGTCGAGGCCACCCCCTTGCTTGGGCCCCGCAGTCCGGCCAAGGTGCGGTGCGACAGCCAGGGGTTGGCGCTGACGGGCACCTGGAAGGAGATTCGCTTCACCGTCTCGCTGACCCTGGCGGAGACGGTCCCCGCCTGGTTCTGGCATGTGGCCCTGGAGAACACCGGCGATGCCGTCGCCACCCTGGACCTGATCTATGCCCAGGACCTGGCCCTGGCCCATTACGGCGCGGTGCGCCTCAACGAATACTACGTCAGCCAGTACCTGGATCACACCGCGCTGGCTCACCCCGAGAGGGGCTGGGTGCTGGCCTCCCGGCAGAATCAGGCCATGGGCGGCCGCAACCCCTGGTGCCTGATCGGCTCCCTGGGTGAAGGCGTCAGCTACGCGACCGATGCCTTGCAGGTCCATGGGCTCGCGACTCGGGCAGGCAGGGTGCCGGCGGCCTTGGCCGAGGGCCTGCCGGGTCTGCGCCGCCAGCACGAGCATGGGATGGCCGCCGTCCAGGACGTCCCGGTGCAGCTCCTGCCGAACGGACGGGTGGCGCGGGGCTTCTTTGGCTGGTTCGTGGCCCATCATCCCGAGGCGACCTCGGCCGCCGATCTGGTCTTGGTCGAGCGGGCGCTCGCCCTGCCGGAGGCCGCTCCGGCCCCATGGCCGGAGTTGGACGGTCGGCCAGTCGCTGCGAGCCTGTTCAGCACCGCACCGCTTCTGGACGCCCGGGACCTGACCCAGGCCGGGATCGCCGCCCTCTTCGGTACGCGCCTGCGGGAGCCAGAGTGGGAGCCGGAGTGGGAGCCAGACTGGGAGCCAGACTGGGAGCCAGCGGCGGGGGATGGCCGCCCCCTGTCGTTCTTCCTGGGCGAGCGCTCTCACGTCGCGCTCAAGGCCAAAGAGCTGAAGGTGCTGCGGCCTCACGGCCAGATCCTGCGCACCGGCGGGGGGCTCACCCCCGACGAGTCCGCCCTGACGTCCACCTGCTGGATGGCGGGCGTCTTCCATTCGATGGTGACCCAGGGCCACGTCAGCATCAATCGGTTCCTGTCCACCACCCACAGTTACCTGAGTCTCTTCCGCTCCCAGGGCCAACGGCTGTTCGTCGAGATCGAAGGCGTCTGGCAGCTCCTCGATGTCCCGTCTGCCTTCGAGATGGGCCCCCAGGGCTGCCGCTGGTACTACCGGCACGCGGGCGGGCTGATCCGGGTCGAGAGCCGAGCACCGACGGATCGCCATGATCTGCTGCTGTCCGTGGAGGTCCTGGAAGGGGAGGGCGTCCGCTGCCTGCTCTCCAACCCTGTGGCGATCAATGGGGACGACGGCTCGGACCCGGTGCCGGTGCGCTATGAGCAGGACGGTCGGGGGTTCCTTGTCCGCCCCATCCCCGAGTGCGACCTGGGCCGGCGTTTTCCCGAGGGCGGCTTCCGCCTCGACCCCCTGCCGGGGACTCGGATCGAACGGTGCGGCGGGGATGAACTGCTGTTCTCCGACGGGCGGTCCAGGGGCCAGCCGTTCCTTTGCCTGATCAGCGAGGCGGCCCGCTCCATCGGCTTCTGCATCACGGGCGGCCTGATCCCCCAGCCCGAGGCGGAGCTGATGCCGGAGGATGACTATTGGCGCCAGGTCACCGCTGGGCTGCGCCTTGCTCCCCCCGCCGGCAGCCCCCTGGCGGAGGAGGCGGCGCGGCTTGCCGAGATCCTCCCCTGGTTGGCGCACAACGCGCTCATCCATTACCTGAGCCCGCGCGGTCTGGAGCAGTATTCCGGCGGCGGCTGGGGCACCCGGGACGTGACCCAGGGGCCGGTGGAGATGCTGCTGGCCTTGGGCCGCCCCGAGCCCATCCGCGATCTTCTGCTGCGCGTGTTAAAGCAGCAGAATCCCGACGGTGACTGGCCCCAATGGTTCATGTTCTTCGAGCGCGAGCGCAACATTAGGCCCGGGGATTCCCACGGCGACATCGTCTTCTGGCCCCTGCTGGCGTTGGCCCAGTACCTCCTGGCCTCGGGGGACGCCGCCCTCCTGGACCAGGAGCTGCCCTTTTTCCATCCCGAGGGCGATGACCGGGCGGAGGTGGCACCGATCCGGGTCCACCTCGAGCGCGCGCTCGGCGTCATCCGCAACCGCCGCATCCCGGGCACCGAGCTGGCCTCCTACGGTCATGGCGACTGGAACGACTCCCTGCAACCGGTCGACCCGGCCATGCGGGAGCGCCTGTGCAGCGCCTGGACCGTGACGCTGCACTTCCACACCCTCGCGACCCTGGCCGAGGCCTTTGGCTATCTGGGGCTCGACGCGGAGTCTGCGCAGTATCGGGCGATGGCAGAGCGGGTGCGGACGGACTTCCAGCGCCTGCTGATCGTTGACGATACCTTGGCCGGATTCGCCGATTTCCAGGACGCCAATTTCACCGACCCCGCTTTCAACGAGCAGGGCAACATTCGGTATCTGCTCCATCCGCGCGATCCGCACACCGGCATCTCCTACAGCCTGCTGGCGATGGTGCATGCCATCATCGACGGGCTCTTCACCCCGGAGCAGGCGCGCCATCATCTGGACCTCATCGAGCAGCACCTGCTCGGCCCAGACGGTGCCAGGCTCTTCGACCGGCCCATGGTCTACCGTGGCGGATTACAGGAGCGCTTCCAGCGGGCGGAGAGCAGCTCCTTCTTCGGCCGGGAGATCGGGCTCATGTATACCCATGCCCACCTGCGCTATGCCGAGGCACTCTGGCGGTATGGCGATGCCGAGCGGTTCTTCCGTGCCCTGTGCCAGACCAACCCCATCGGTATCCGCGATCGGGTGCCCGCCGCCACACCGCGCCAGGCCAATTGCTACTACTCCAGCTCGGATGCGGCCTTCATGGACCGCTATGAGGCCTATGCGGACTATGATCGGGCGCTGCGCGGCGAGGTTGCCCTGGAGGGCGGCTGGCGCGTCTATTCCAGCGGGGCAGGGATCGGCCTGGGCCTGATCCTGCGCTGCCTGCTGGGGTTGCGCCTGGAGCGGGGGCGACTGGTCATCGATCCGGTGATTCCGCCGGACCTGGATGGGCTTCAGGCCGAACTGGAGCTGGACGGTCACGCCGTCGCCGTGACCTACCGCATTCGAGGCGCCGGCTGCGGTCCGGCCGCCGTGACCCTCAATGGGGTCGCACTCGACTTCGAGCGGGGCGCGTCCCCCTACCGCACCGGGGCCGCGGAGATCCCCCTGAAGGTGTTCCAGGCAGGGCTCACCGCCGGTGTCAATCACATCGAGATCGACATCGACTAGGGCGACCGCGACAACGCACCGATCCATCGATCCAGGATCTTGCCCATGAGCGCTCAGACGTTGGACGACTTCGAGGACCTGTCTGCCTGGACCGCCATCGCCTCCGGCCAGGCCTGCTTGGTGATCTCTCCGGAGCGGGGACGCCACGGCGGTGCCATGCGTCTGGACTTCGACTTTCGGGGCGGCGGGGGCTTCGTGGTCGCGCGCAAGCCCTTCGCCCTGACCCTGCCGGAGAGCTACGCCTTCAGCTTCGACATCCGCGGCAGCGGACCTCGCAACATCCTCGAGTTCAAACTGGTGGATGCCTCCAACCAGAACGTCTGGCGCTGGCGCGTGGAGGCCTTCGACCTGCCCGAGGACTGGCAGACGGTTCGCATCAAGAGCAGCCAGATCCAGTTCGCCTGGGGGCCGCTCGGCGGCGGTCCGGCGCGGGACATCGCCGCCATCGAGCTGGTGGTCGCGGCCGGACCGGGCGGACAGGGCACCGTCTGGATCGAGGGACTGCGCCTTGAGGACACCAGCTATGACCTGACCCCGCTGGTGGAGGTCACTAGCGCCCTGCCGGGTTGCGAGGCGTGCCATATCTGGGACCCCTCCCCCACGACCTGCTGGCGCAGCGTGGCCACGGACGAGCCTCAGCGGCTGGTCATCGACTTCCAGCGGGAGCGTGAGTACGGGGGCCTCGTGGTCCGCTGGGACCCGCACCGGCGACCCCAAGCCGTTGAGATCCGACTCTCTCGCGATGGGAACGACTGGCAGACCTGCTACGCGGCCGACGCGGGGGTTAGCGACGAGACGTATGTCTACCTGCCCGGGGCGCTATCGCGCTTTGTCTGTCTCGATCTACGGGAAAGCAAGCGACGCGAGGGGTTCGGCATCGTGCGCGTCGAGGTCCAGCCCCATGATTTCTCTCGGTCCATCAACGACTTTTTCAGCGCCATCGCCCAGCGCGCCCGGCCTGGCCTCTATCCGAAATATCTCCTGGGACGGCAGACCTACTGGACCCCGGTCGGGACCGGCGAGGACGTGACCCAAGCCCTGTTCAACGAGGAGGGCATGGTCGAGGTCGACAAGGGGGCCTTCTCCATCGAGCCCTTCCTCTTTGTCGACGGGCGGCTCATCACCTGGGCAGACGTGTCGCCGACCCAGACGCTGGAGCGGGGGTATCTGCCGATCCCATCCTCGGAATGGCACGCCGGCGACTTGACACTGCGCACCACCGCCTTCGCGACGGGGCCCTGCGGGGCCTCCACCCTGTTCATTCGCTATCGGCTTGCGAACGACTCGGACAGGGCGCGCCCGGTCCGCCTGTTCGCCGCCATTCGCCCCTTCCAGGTCACGCCGACCTGGCAGCATTGGCAGAGCTTTGGAGGCGTCAGCCGGATCGGCGGGCTGGCCGATGAGGCCGGGACCGTCTGGGTCGACGGCCGCAAAGCCGTCATCCCGTTGACCGCCCCGAGCGGGTTCGGCGCCGCGACCTTTGCCCAGGGCGCGATCACGGAGTACCTGCAGAGGGGCGACCTGCCGTCTCAAGAGGGGGTGAACGATGCCTTTGGTTATGCCTCCGGCGCCCTGCGCTTCGACTTGGAGCTTTTGCCGCACACTGCCCGCGAGCTGTACCTCGCCATCCCCTTCGGTGAGCCTCCTAAGGCGCTCCGCCCAGCCCCACCGGAGATTGACCCGACGGTGCTTGTTTCCGGGCGGACATTGGTGGAACCGCCTGCGACGTTCAGCCCTCGGGAGGCATTCGAGACCGCGGTGAGATCCTGGGAGGGGTGGCTGGGGGGCTTTGGGATCAAGCTGCCGCCCCAGGCCGCCGGGGTCGTCGAGACCCTCAAGACCGCTGCGGCTCACATCCTCATTAATCGCGACGGTCCGGCGCTGCACCCGGGCCCGCGCCGGTACTCGCGCTCCTGGATTCGCGATGGCGCCCTGATGGGGGCGGCCCTGGCACGGGTCGGGCTTCCTGGGGAGGGGCGCGATTTCATCCGCTGGTATGCCGGCTTTCAGGCGCCGGACGGGAACCTGCCCGACTGTGCCGATCGCGACGGCTGCGAATGGCTGCCGGAGTACGATAGCTGGGGCGAGCTGATCTTCGCCGTCATGGACCATTACCGATTCACTGGCGACGGCGGCTTTCTTGCCGAGATGTGGCCGGCGGTACTCAAGTCGGTGGCCTCTCTGGAACGGCTCCGCAGCCGGCGGCTGACCCCCGAGTACCAGGCCCCAGAAAGGCGCGCCTACTACGGACTGCTGCCAGAGTCCATGAGCCACGAGGGTTACATGGCCCACCCGGTCCATGCCTTTTGGGACGACTTCTGGGCGCTCCGGGGCTTCAAGGACGCCGCCGCCATGGCCGAGATCCTCGGCGACGGGCGGCAAGCTCAACGCATCTCGGCCCTGCGGGACGACTTCCAGGAAACCTTGTACGCCTCGCTCGACCTGGTCATCCAGGGGCGTGGATTGGATTTCGTGCCCGGCTCGGTGGAATTCGCCGACTTCGATCCGGCGGCGACGGCCATGGCCATCTCTGTGGCCGATGAGCTCCATCATCTGCCGCGTCCCGCCATCGACCAGACCTTCGAGAAGTACCTGGAAGGCTTTCGCGCCCGGGCGCGCGGCGACACCCCCTGGGCCAATTACAGTGCCTACGAGATCCGCATCATCGCCGCCCTGGTCCGCCTCGGCCGCCGGGGGGAGGCGCATGAGTTGCTGCGGTTCTTCTTGGCCGACCGGCGCATCCTGCCCTGGAACCAGTGGCCCGAGATCTCCTGGCGCGATCCGCTCGGCCCCAGTTTCATCGGCGACATGCCGCACAGTTGGATCGGCGCCGAGTACATCCTCGCCGTGCGCAGTCTCTTCGCCTTTGAGCGCGACGCCGACCAAAGCCTCGTCATCGCAGCGGGGGTCCCAGCCGAGTGGCTGGACCAAGGGGCGGAGGTCAGTGTCCAGGACCTACCGACCCATTACGGCAAGCTCAGCTACTCGATGCGCCGGGAGACTCAGGACCGCCTGCGCCTGGTGCTGACCGGGGACCTTGCCGTACCGCCGGGCGGCATGGTCGTTGTGCCCCCCCTGCGGCGGCCGCTCGCCGCCGTCCTGGTCAATGGGAGGGGCAGTGAGGCATGCGAGCCGGACCGGGTCCATGTCGCCGCATCGCCAGCCGATCTCGTACTGTATTGTTGAGCGACTGGGCCGCAGCGCTGGCTGCACAGCGCCCGAGATGCCGGAGACCGTTGCTCGGGTAGCCAACTCGGTCTGCCTTCCCTTGGGGGTCCGTGGGCTGAAATCGAAGACTGGCGACCGCCTCTGGTCGCCGCGACACACGAGGAGAAAGCAGGTGGCGAGTGAGACGACGAACCCAAACGACAAAGAGGCTGGGAAACCCGGTCGGCTGAAGAACAAGAAGTATCTGAAGGAGCTGGCGAAACTGCACGTCGAATTGGTCAAGCTGCAGGAATGGGTGCGGCACAAGGGGCTCAAGGTCTGCGTCGTCTTCGAGGGCCGGGACGGGGCCGGGAAGGGCGGCGTCATCAAGGCCATGACCGAGCGGGTCAGCCCACGCGTCTTCCGGGTGGTGGCCCTGCCGGCACCGACCGAGCGGGAGAAGTCCCAGATGTACGTCCAGCGCTATGCACCGCACTTTCCTGCGGCGGGCGAGGTCGTCATCTTCGACCGCAGCTGGTACAACCGTGCCGGTGTCGAGCGGGTCATGGGCTTCTGCAGCGAGGAGCAGGCGAAGCGTTTCCTCGAAATGGTCCCGCTCTTCGAGCAGGCGATGGTCGAGTCCGGCATCATCCTCCTCAAGTACTGGCTGGAAGTCAGCCCCGAGGAGCAGACCCGCCGGCTCGAGGGGCGCATCGAGGACGGGCGCAAGATTTGGAAGCTCTCGCCCATGGACCTCAAGTCCTACAGCCGCTGGTACGACTACTCGCGGGCGCGCGACGAGATGTTTACCGCCACCGATACCGAGTTTGCGCCCTGGTACGTCGCCAGGTCCGACGACAAGAGGCGGGCCCGCTTGAACATCATCTCGCACCTGCTTGCCAATGTTCCGTACAAGGAGCTTCCGCGGGACAAGGTGGTCCTGCCGAAGCGGCAGAAGCCCGGCGGCTACCGCGAGCCCGACTATCCGTTCAAGCGCATTGCGGAGCGGTTCTGACCCAGCGTTCCTCCCTGGTTTCGGGTCTCGTGCGGCCTGGACCAGGCCCTGGCGGCCCTGAGGTCGCCGTGGGAGAATGTGCCCCGCCGCGCATTGGGGCCGTCGATGGTATCCCGTGTCTTCCAACAAGGAGAGAGCATGATGATCGAGAGCAGTGCCGGGGCGTCCCGGTGGGTACTTGGCTTGGCCGTCGCGGGGGCCCTGCTCGCGGCGGGCTGCGCCTCCACGGAGCCCGACGCCTCGTCGGTCATCGGAGGCGGTACGGGCGTGACGGCGAGCGATCCGACCCGCTTCACCAAGAGTGGCTTCCTTTCCGACTACGGACGGCTCAAGACCGTGGACTGGGCGGAGGGCATCCAGTGCTGGCGCGATCCCAACCTCGACGCCAAGAAGTACCACAAGATCCTGATTGCCCGCATCACCGTCGACCTCAAGCCTGGGCAGCAGGGGGGCATTGACCCGACAGATCTCAAGACCTTGACGGACTACTTCCACCAGTCCCTGGTCAAGGCCATCAAGCCGCAGATGCAGGTCGTCGACAAGCCGGGACCAGGCGTGATCGTCATGCGCATCGCCCTGACGAATCTGGTCCCGACCAAGGTCGCGGAGAGTGTGGCGGGGACGGCCATCCCCTATGCCTTTGTCGCCGAGGCGGGCTCCGGGGTGGCCACGGGTCGACCCGCCGGGTCCACCCCCTATCTCGGCGAGACCGGGATGGAGATGCAGTTCCGGGACGGCGTCTCGAACAAGGTCTTAGCCGAGTGCCGCGATACCGAGATCGGCCGCAAGTACGCTGCCGACCTGGATGCAGGCGCCGTAGGGGCCGCGCAGACCTGGGCGAGCGGCTACCTCAACTCGTTCCAGAGCTGGTCCTATGCAAAGAACGCCTTCGACAAGTGGTCTGCCCTCACGGCCAAGCGGCTGGCAGCGCTGCGCGGGGGGACACCCAAGCCTTAACTGCGTGGTTCGGGGTGGCGCCTGAAGAAGGCCATCGCGTTGGCCGGGGCCGGTCTGCACGGGGCGCCCCTGCGGCGGTCTGGCCGGCTCGCTGAAGGTGGCCGGAGCGGCGCCTGGAGCCATCTGCTTTCGGCCTTCGTTCTCAGGGCGGCGCCGCTGGCCATCCACCTGCTGGGTGGCCTGGTGCTCAGGCTGTCCCTGCGCGGTCAGGCGGTCGCCTCTCGGTCCCAGATCCCCTCCGGCGCGTCGTGGCGCTGTTCGCCGGCGTGCCGGTTTTTCACCTGGCCCAGGTCGGACCCTGTGTCCTGCTCGACTGGTGGCCGATCAGTCGGGACGCCAATAACGCCCTGTACTTCTCCACCCTCACCTAGGGAGACGCGGATCAAATGCCCTCCCGGCATTTGATCCGCTCGCGTCCCGCGACGCGCGGGTCGCGGGACGCTCCCGTTTCAAGGGCTTAAGGCCCTCGAAACGGGCGGGCCATCGTTTGGCTACGGCGAGGGTGCCCCCGGCAGAATGGCGGCTGGTCGCGATGATGGATGCGCTGACCGGGGTGCTCATGCTCGGCTGGTCCAGTACCATGGTCTTTGCCGTCGTGTCGCGGCTCGCCAGTTCCGCGGCGGATGGTCCTTCCGAGCGCTGATCGCGGGGACTTGCGCCGGCCTCGGCCGCGGCCACACCCAGGGGCTTGGTTCAGGTCGCGGTCTTAGCTGACGCTGCGGACGCCATCTGGTAGCGCTCGACCGCCATCGGAAGGTTGAACACCAAGCGCTCGCGCCCGAGCGTCTCCCACAGCGATGACCTCTGGATCATGCCCAGCGCCTCTGGATTGAGTGACACCAGCCAGAGCGCGATGCCGCGCTCGCGCAGCTTCTCCTCTCCCTCGATCAGCATCTTCACGGCCGAATACTCGATATCGAACACGGCGCTGAAGTCCAGGGCGAGGACCTTGGGCTGGGCCTCTTCCACCAGGAGCACGAGTTGGTCGGCAACATTCTGGGCGTTCGCAAAAAAGATGCGTCCCTCGGCACGCGCCATGAGCAGCCCAGGAAAGGTCTCGTCCTCCGGATGCTCCGCGGACAGTGGCCGGAAGATGTCCGTACCAGGCTTGCGCCCCAGGGCATAGACGCGCGGGTGGGCGACCTGATAGGCGAGGGCGACCAGGGACACGATCACGGCCACCAGGATGCCCTTGAGGGTCCCGAGCAGCACGACGCCGGCGGAAGCGACCAGGGCCCACATGAACTCCATGCGCCGGATGCGCAGGATGTCGCGGAACTCCTGCGGCTGGATCAGACCGACCGAGTACACGATCACCACGGCGGCCAGTGTCGCCTGGGGCATGAGCCCCATCAGCGGCGCCAGCACGACCAGGGTCGTCACGGCGAGCAGTGCGGTCACGACACCAGCGACCTGGGTCCGTGCCCCGGCCAGACGGTTGACCGCCGTCTGAGAGGTTCCACCGCCGGCGGGCATGGCGCCGAATAGCCCGCCAACGGCATTGGCGAGGCCCGTGGCAAACAGCTCCCGATTCGGCTGCGGCGGCGGCTCGCCGCGGCCGGCAAAGGCGCGGGCGGCGGCGATCGACTCCGTGAAGCTCATCAGCGCGATGCCCAAGGCCCCTGGCCAGAGCTGCTCGACCAGGGACAGATGTGAGGCCAGGTCCGGGGCCATGAACGACGGCAGGCCCTGGGGGATGTGTCCGACGGTCTCGACCCCGAAGCCCTGGAGGCCCAGCAGGCCGGACGCCGCAATGCCGGCTGCCACGGCGACCAGCGGGGCCGGGGCACGGGGTACAAACCGCTCGAGCCCGATCAGGATGACCAGCATGGCGCCACCGACCAGGAGGGTCGAGGCCGAGGTCTGGGGCAGATGGTGAATCAGGGCGATGAGGTTGTGTACGAAAGACCCCTTGTCGAAGTGGATGCCGAGCAGCTTTGGCACCTGGTCGAGGATGATGACCAGCCCGATGCCTGCCTTGAAGCCGGTCAGCACGGGGTCCGAGATGAAGCTGGCAACCACACCCAGGCGCAGGACAGAGGCCAGCATCAGCAGCAGCCCGACCATCACCGTCAGGGTGACGGAGGCGGCCAGGAGCTCCGCGTGGCCGCCGCCGGGTGCGACCAGGGCGAGCTGGGTCCCGGTCAGGATGGCGAGGGTGGTGGTGGTGCTGACGCTCAGCGGCCTGGAGCTGCCCAGTGCCGCATAGACCATCATCGGTATGAAGGCAGTGTAGAGCCCGATCTCCACGGGCAGCCCGGCGACCGTGGCATAGGCCATGGCCTTGGGGATCACCACGGCCCCGGTGGTCAGACCGGCGACGATGTCCGCACGCAGCCATGCCGGCGAGTGGTGGGATGACCAGCTCAACATTGGGACGACTCCATTACGCGCTCCGTCTGTCGGTTGTCTTGGCCCTGCCGGTCAGTCACCCATCCCGGCAGGCGCCTCAAGCCGATGTTGCGCCGCGGACCCGGGCGACACCGCGGGGGCTTTCCCCTGGGCAGGGAGTAGGAGCGCGTACCATCCGCTGCGCCTGGGCGGCAGAGTGTACCCCAACCCTCAAGGCCTCACCCGGTCCTTGATGACCGGCAGGTCGGGCGCCTGGCCAGGCAGATTCCGCAGGGTGTGCGTCCCGCTGTCTGGGGCCCGCAGCCACCGCGATCTAGATCACCAGGAGGTCCATGAAGGTATTGACAGGCGTTGCGACCAGGTGTGCAGCGTCCAGACACAGCTCGTAGATGCGCTGGGCCTGGCCGCTGGGGAAGCGCGTGCGCAGGGCCCCCAGGAACTTGCGCTCCAGGACCGGGATGCCCTCGGCGCGGCGCCGCCGGTGGCCGATGGGGTATTCGACCTCGACCTTGTCCGTGGCCGTGCCGTCGGTGAAGAAGACCTGCACGGCGTTGGCGATGGAGCGCTTGTTCGGGTCCAGGTAGTCGGCCGTGTAGCGCGGGTCCGCTTGCACCTGCATCTTCTCGCGCAGGGCGTCGATGGGCGGATCTGCGGCCACGGCGTCCTCGTAGTGGTCCGCGGTCAGGGCCCCGTGGACCAAGGGGACAGCGACCATGTACTGCAGGCAGTGGTCGCGGTCCGCCGGGTTGTGGAGCGGTCCCTCCTTGCTGATGATGCGGATGGCCGACTCCTGGGTGGTCAGCTCGATGCGCTCGATCTGGTCCAGCCGGTCCTTGACCAGGGGATGCAGGGCCAGGGCGCATTCCACCGCCGTCTGGGCGTGGAACTCGGCCGGGAAGCTCAACTTGAATAGGATCTGCTCCATCACGTAGCTGCCGAAGGGCCGCTGGAAGGCGAGCCTGTTGCCCTTGAACAGGACGTCGTAGAAGCCCCAGCGCGGTGCGCTCAGCGCCGACGGCAGGCCCATCTCCCCCCGCATCACCATCATGGCCAGACGCACCCCGCGGGAGCTGGCGTCCCCCGCCGCCCAGGACTTGCGCGACCCGGTGTTGGGCGCGTGGCGATAGGTGCGCAGCGGCTGGCCATCCACCCAGGCGTGGGACAAGGCGTCGATGACCTGGTTCTTGCTGGCCCCGAGCATCTGGGCCGCGACCGCCGTGGATGCGACCTTGACCAGGACGACGTGGTCGAGTCCGACCCGATTGAAGCTGTTCTCCAGGGCCAGAACACCCTGGATCTCGTGGGCCTTGACCATGTAGCGCAGCACATCCCCCATCCTCAGGGGCGCTGACCCCTCGGCGACCGCCTTGCGCGACAGGTGGTCCGAGAGGCCCAGGATGGCCCCCAGGTTGTCGGACGGGTGGCCCCACTCCGCCGCCAGCCAGGTGTCGTTGAAGTCAAGCCAGCGGACCATGGCCCCGATATCCCAGGCCGCCTTGACGGGGTCGAGCTGGAGCTGGGTCCCGGGCACCCTGGCACCATTGGGGACGATCGTGCCGGGCACGATGGGTCCGAGGTGCTTGGTGCATTCGGGGTACTGGAGGGCCAGCAGGGCGCAGCCGAGGCTGTCCATCAGGCAGTTGCGGGCGGTGTCCATGGCCTCGGCGCTGGCGACCTGGTCGTCGCAGACGTAGTCGGCGATGGCCACCAGCTCCGGATCTGGGTCCGGACGCAGATTGGCATCGGCGTTGGGCGAGGTCATGTCATTTGCTCCAGGAGGTCGCAGCTCAGCGGCGCTCCAGCGGGACCCAGGCCAGGTTTTCCGGCCCCACATAGTTGGCGCTCGGGCGGATGATCTTGCCGTCCTGGCGCTGCTCGATCCCATGGGCGACCCAGCCGGTGATGCGGGCGATGACGAAGATCGGCGTGAAGAGCGGGGTTGGGATGCCCATCTGGCGGTAGCTCACCGCGGAGTACCAGTCCAGGTTCGGGAACATGTGCTTGAGGCCCCACATGACCGTCTCCAGCCGTTCGGCGACCTGGAACATGGTCAGGTCCCCGGACGCCTCGGACAGGCGCCGGGCCACGGCCTTGATGACCTGGTTGCGGGGGTCGGCGACGGTGTACACGGGATGGCCGAAGCCGATGATGATCTCCTTGCGCGCCACGCGCCCCCGGATGTCGGCCTCGGCGGCGTCCGCGCTGGCGTAGCGGCACTGGATCTCGCAGGCGGCCTCGTTGGCCCCGCCGTGCTTGGGCCCGCGCAGGGCTCCAATGGCCCCAGTGATGGCCGAGTAGAGGTCCGAGCCGGTCCCCGCCACCACGCGGGCGGTGAAGGTGGACGCGTTGAGCTCGTGCTCGGCATACAGGTTGAGCGAGGTGTGCATGGCCCGCTCCCAGGCGGCAGGCGGGGGGCGGCCGTGGAGCAGGTGCAGGAAGTGGGCCCCGACGGAGGCGTCATCGGTCTCGACCTCGATGCGCCGCCCATTGTGGGCGAAGTGGTACCAGTACAGCAGCATGGAGCCGAGGCAGGCGAGCAGGCGGTCGCCGATCTCCCGGGCGGCGGCTGCGGGCATGGTCTCCTTTTCGGGCTCCAGGGTGCCGAGCACGGAGCACCCCGTGCGCATCACGTCCATGGGGTGGGCCGAGGGCGGGATCTGCTCCAGCACGCTCTTGAGCGCCGCGGGCAGGCCGCGCAGGGATCTGAGCCGGCGCTGGTAGGCGGCCAGCTCCACCGCACTGGGCGGCGTCTCGTGAATCAGCAGGTAGGCGATCTCCTCGAACTCGGCCGTGTCGGCGAAGTCGAGGATGTCGTAACCCCGGTAGTGCAGGTCGTTGCCGGTGCGCCCGACGGTGCAGATGGCGGTGTTGGCCGCGGGCACGCCGGACAGGGCGACGGACTTCTTGGGCTTGGGGCCCTGGGCATCGGGGGTCTCGGCCATGGGGCTGCTCCTAGTCCGGTGCAGGGAACCGGCTCATGGATCCGCACATCAGCGCGAACAGACGCACATGATGGCAAGACTCTGTCTGCGTCACGTGGTTGGACATCGGATCGATCTGATAACGCATGGGTTACGCGCCCCCGTGACGTGGGCGCTGAGCCTGCCGGCGCTTGAGCCTCGTCGCGAGTGGAGCGCGGGTGCCCCCCGACTGGGTCTTGGGTTCAGGACATCCCGACCATCCGTGGTCGCGACGCCAGAAGCCCAAGGACCGAGGCGTCTTAACGGCAACCTCGACATCGCCGATGCAGGCGGGTCAAGTCGATCTGGCAGCCGACCGGTTCTAGTCCTCGCCCTTGGCAAAGAGCCCATCCAACCGCTCCTCGTAGCCGTGGTAGTCCAGGAAGTCGTAGAGCTCCGAGCGCGTCTGCATGGTATCGACCACAGTGGCCGGGCTCCCGTCCCGGCGGATTGCCTGGTAGACGTTGAGCGCCGCCTTGTTCATGGCGCGGAAGGCCGAGAGCGGGTAGAGGGCCAGCCCCACGCCCACGGACCCGAGCTCCGCTGTGGTGAAGAGCGGCGTGGCCCCGAACTCGGTGAGGTTCGCGAGGATCGGTACGCCCACCGCCTGAGTGAAGCGGCGGTACTGATCCAGCTCGGTCATGGCCTCCGGGAAGACCATGTCCGCCCCCGCCTCGACGCAGGCGACCGCCCGCTCGATGGCCGCCTCCAGGCCCTCCACGGCCAGGGCATCGGTGCGGGCCATGATGACGAAATCGTCGCTGCGCGCGTCCACCGCTGCCTTGATGCGGTCCACCATCTCCGCCTTCGCGACAATGGTCTTGCCGGGCCTGTGCCCGCAGCGCTTGGCCGCCACCTGGTCCTCGATGTGGACCCCCGCGGCCCCGGCCCGCTGCATCTCGCGGATGGTGCGGGCGATGTTGAGGGCCCCGCCCCAGCCGGTGTCCGCGTCGACCAGGAGGGGCAGGTCAGTCGCGTAGGTGATCCGGCGAACGTCTTCCAGGACATCGCTCAGGCTGGTCATCCCCAGGTCCGGCAGGCCATAGGACGCCGCCGCGACGCCCCCGCCCGACAGGTAGATGGCCCGGTAGCCCGTCTTGGCGGCCAGGATGGCGTGGTAGGCATTGACGGCGCCGACCACCTGCAGCGGGCGCTCCTCCTGAACCGCCCGGCGCAGGCGCTGGCCCGGGGTCTGTGAGTGGCTCATGGGCAACTCGGGTTTTTCTGCTCGTTCGGGATGCCGGAGAGGCGAAGACGGCCGGAGGCCGAGGTTAGTACATGTGCTGGCCGCCGTTCACGGACAGGGTCGCCCCGGTGATGAAGTCCGCCTCGTCGGCCACCAGGAAGAGCACGGCGCGGGCGATGTCCTCCGGCTTGCCCAGCCGCCCGACCGGGATCTTGGCGACGATCTTGGCCAGGACCTCGGGCGGCACGGCGCGCACCATATCGGTGTCCACGTAGCCAGGGGCGACGGCGTTGACGGTGATGCCCTTGGCCGCCCCCTCCTGGGCCAGGGCCTTGGTGAACCCATGGATGCCGGACTTGGCCGCGGCGTAGTTGACCTGACCGTACTGGCCCGCCTGGCCGTTGATGGAGCCGATGTTGACGATGCGCCCGAAGCCGCGCGAGCGCATGCCGTCGATCACGGCGCGGCAGGTGTTGAAGCACGAGGTCAGATTGGTCTGGATGACCTGATTCCACTGCTCGTAGGTCATCTTGTGCAGGGTGCCGTCGCGGGTGATGCCGGCGTTGTTCACCAGCACCTCCACGGGCCCGTGCTCCGCTTCGATCTCGGCGATACCGGCCGCGACGGCGGCGAAGTCGCTCACGTCGAACTTCTTCACCGCAATGCCGGTACGGGCCGAGAAGCCCTGCGCCGCCTGATCGTTGCCGCCGTAGTTCGCGACGACCCCGTAGCCCGCGCCCTTGAGGGCGAGGCAGATCGCCTCACCGATGCCCCGGGTGCCCCCGGTAACCAGTGCCACTCGACCCATGATGTTTCCCTCCTTCGCGGTTGTTGTTCGGCCTCATAGGTTACCGTGGAAATGCGCGGCAGGCGCTCCTTGTCCCCCTCTTCCGCTGGGAGAGGTCCGGGTGAGGTGAAACGCACGCGCCAGCCCGAGCGGACTTGGGCTGCGCGACCAGTCCCGGGGCGCCTTGACACCGCCGGGACCCCAGCCTAGCGTTGGCCGAAACCAACTCCTGGTGACCTCAGCCCATGCCGACCGCGACCCTGATCCCCCATGTCAGCGAGCGTGAGTATTTGCTCGGCGAACGAGACGCCGAGCAGCGCCATGAGTACCTGAACGGGGAGTTGGTCGCCATGTCGGGCGGGTCCCGGGCCCACAACCTGCTCGCCACCCGGGTTGCGCGCCTGCTTGGCAATCACCTGGAAGCCACTCCCTGCCGGGTCTACCAGTCCGACATGAAGGTCCACGTCGAGGCGGCGAACCGCTTCTATTACCCCGATGTCATGGTCTGCTGCGGGCCGGTGGATGCGGAGCCCGACCTCTACTACGAGACCGCGCCGATCCTGATCGTCGAGGTCCTCTCACCAGGCACCGCGGCCAATGACGATGGGGAGAAGCGCGTCAACTACCAGTCGATTCCGACCCTGGACGAGTACCTGCTCCTGGACCCGGAGACCGGCGAGGCTACCCTATACCGCCGCGGCGGTGCCTTCTGGACCCGCATCCAGCTCGGGCCCCGGGAGCCGTTTGAGCTCAGGTCGGTCGGGCTCACCGGGACCCTGGTCTGGCTGATGGGTACCGGGGCCTAGCCAGCCCACACACAGGATTGGGGGCAGGCGACGTTTGCGGGGCACTGCGTGCCCGAAGTCGGCTCCGACATCGAGGCGTTCCAGTCGGGTTTCGGCGATCAAGGCCAGAGTACTCGGTTCGAGCTGCATCGAGTCGTCGATGATCTGTCGGACATTGGTCTTTATCGTGGCGTTCTCTGCGCTTTGGGGTTGGTTGGTCTTCAGGGGTTACGACCCTGCGCCAGACCGAGTTTGGCACCGGCCGCGGCGAGGGAGACCTTCCGCCCTGCCTCCAGCTTGCCCAATCCCGCGACCACGGGGCGGTACGGAAGAAAGCCGTGGCGCCCTCGGTCTCCACCGCTAACGCCGCTTCCCCTTCCCCTGCGGCTGACGCTGTCCTTTGCCCTCGTTCATGCTCTGCCGCAACAGGTCGCCCAGTGTTCCCATGCCTTGGCTGGGCTTGGCATAGTCCGCGGCCTGCGGGCTGGGCTCCGTAGTGCCCCGGCGGGCCGGGTCCAGGGTGAGGGCGATGCGGCGCTTCTCGAGATCCACGCTCAGCACCGTCGCCTCCACCTCGGCCCCCTCGCTCAGGACCTCGTTCGGGTGGCCGATGCGCCGCCCGGCGCCCAGCTCGCTGATGTGGATCATGCCCTCCAGTCCCGGAAGGAGCTCGACGAAGGCGCCGAAGGGTTGCACCCGGGTGACACGGCCCTTGACTGTGGTGCCCACGGGGAACTGCCGGTCGGCGTCCGTCCAGGGGTTCTTGGCCAGGGCGCGCAGGGACAGCGCGACCTTCTGCGGCTGCTTGGGGTTGCCGGTATCGTCCACCCGCAGCACGGCCACCTCGACCTGCTGGCCGACGCTCAGGAGGTCGCTTGGGTGGCGGACGCGCTCGAAGGCCAGCTCGCTGATGTGCACCATGCCCTCGATGCCGCCCAGGTCGACGAAGGCGCCGTAGGGTTGCAGCGAGGTCACGGTGCCGGGCAGCACCGCTCCCGGCACGACCTTGGCGCGCAGCTCCGCGGCCTTGGCGCGGCGCTCCTCGTCCAGCAGCTCGCGTCGCGAGACCACCAGGTTCGGGTGCTTGCCGCCCTCGTACTTGGTGATGCGGAAGGCCAGGCGCTGACCGACGTAGGTGGACATGTCCTCGACGAACTGGAGCGAGACCTGGGAGGCGGGGCAGAAGGCGCGCACCCCGGCGATCTCGACCTCGATGCCGCCCTTGGTCACCCCGGTGACATGCCCCTCCACCGGCAGGTGCTGCTCGAAGGCCTGCTCCAGGCCAGCGGCGCCGTGCATGCGTCGCCCGTGCTTACTGCCGAGGAGCAGGGTGCCGCTGTCAGGGTCGACCGCGCTCACGGCCAGGTCCACCGGGTCGCCAATCTTGAGGGTCAGATTGCCGTTGGCGTCCGTGACCTCCTGGATGTCGATAATGGCGTCGGCCTTGCCTCCGAGGTTCACATAGACGTGCTCTTGGCCAATGGAGGCCACAGTGCCGTGGACCAGGTCGCCGACCTTGGGCGCGCCCTTGGCCTTGGGGGCGTGCTGGCGCTCGAACTGACCGAGCAGGGTTTCGAAGCTTTCGGGGTCTGTCATGATGGATCGCTGCGGGAGGTGTGGAACGGACGGGGGAGTCAACACTGTATCAGGAAGGACAGGGCGCGTCGGCAGGTGGGATCTGGCGTCAGCCCACGGCTCCATTGGCCGCTGGCGCCATGGGGAGTGGAACGTGCAGCACGGCGCAGATGGCCCTGAGGATCTCGCCCTCGGCCACTGTGACCTGGCGGTCGTGGGTGACGGTGGTTGTGAGCGCTGCGATGAGTGTCCCTTTGGCCCTGGGGCGCAGGTCGTTGAGGGGCGTCAGCACCCCGTCGAGGGTCTCACGCCAATCCTCGATCAGGCGCGGCCCCCCGGGCTGTGGCAGGCCGGCGGCCGCGAGGCCAGCGGCCTCGGCCGCCCGGGCCGCTGCTTCGTCCGCATGGCCGAGGCGGGCCAGGGCCAGGATCAGGGCACTCGCCTCCGCACGGCGATCGGCGAGGTCCAGCCGACCGTTGGGCCGCACCCGCGGGGGGTCCAGGGCGTCGCCGATCTGCACTGCGAGCATTCGGGCCAGGGCGTACTCGAAGACATCCACCTCGCCGTCGGCATGGATCAGCTCGCGGGCCGTCTCGCCGAGACGGGCCAGGTCCTCCCTGGGCCGGCGTTTGAGGGCGGGAAAGGCGATCTCCGCCAGGGGCAGGCGCTGCCGGGGTGTCGGCGCGGGGTGCTCGGCGATCAGATGCGCCAGGCGTCCCTCGGCCTCGGCCCCCAGGCGGCGCGCCACCACCAGCCGCTGGCGTTCCTGGATCTCGCCGGCCTGGGACAGGAGCAGCAGGCAGAGCAGGGCAGGCGCCCATTCCGGCGAGCGGGCGGCGGCCAGCAGGCCGTCCGGCAGGGACTCGACCACCAGGGCGGCGGCCAGGAGCGCTGCCTGCGCCCCATCGAGCCGTGTCAGTCCCGCCCTATCGGGTACCCAGGCGGGCGCCTCGTCGCCCATTTGAGCGGCTGGGTCCAAGGGCCCTGACCGCGACCCGGCGGCGCGGGCATCGAGCCCTCGGTCGGGTCTTGCGGCGGCCCGAGCGGCCCCCTGGTCTGCCTCCCGTGAAGCGGCCAGGCGCTTGGCCAGGGCGACGAGCTGCGCGGGGTGAAAGCTTGGGTCGATGCGGCGGATACGTTCGGCGAGCGGCGGGTGAGAGGAGAGCAGCCAGGTACGCGTCCCTTCGCCGAAGGTCATGTGACTGACCTCCTCGGTGTCGACGGTGAGCAGGGAGCCACCGGGCTCCACGGCGATGCGGCGCAGGGCTCCGCCGATGCCCGCGGGGTTGCGGGTGAACTGCACGGCGGAGGCGTCGGCCAGGTATTCGCGCTGGCGGGCCAGGGCCGCCTTGACCAGGCGCCCCGCCAGCAGGCCAAGGGCACCAATCAGACGCAGCGCCCAGCCGAGCAGGGCCACCGAGCCACTGCTGCGCGAGCCGAGGCGCCGCACGCCGGCCCCGGAAAGCTGCCGGCCAATCAGGGAGATGGCCAGGATGCCGAACAGGGCGGCCATGAGCCGGATGTCGATGCGGGTGTCGCCGTTGACGATATGGCTCATCTCGTGGGCGATAACGCCCTGGAGCTGATCACGGTCGAGCTTCTCCAGGGCCCCGCGGGTGACTGCGATGGCGGCGTCGGCCGGGGTGAAGCCTGCGGCGAAGGCATTGATGGCGGGCTCTCGTTCGAGCACGAACACCTCGGGGACGGGCACGCCGGCCGCCAGGGCCATCTCCTCCACCAGGTTGCGCAGCCGTCGCTGCAAGGGGTCGGCGGGGTCCGCACCGACCTCCACCCCGCCCAGCTCCCGGGCCACCTGGGCGCCGCCGCTGCGCAGCCAGGCGGCCCTCGCCAGCGAGGCGGTGCCAATGACGGCCAGGGTCACGAGCGTACTCCAGCCGAGCACGGGGACCGGGTCCAGGGCGGCGCCCTGGGCATCCTCGGGCAAGAGCGTCGGGAGATCGGCACCGCCCAGGGTCAGGACCCCGAGGACCAGGACATCGACGGCAACCACCACCGCAACGACCGCCAGCGCAAACAACAGCACGAGGGCACGGGTGCGCCGGCGCGCTCGCTCCTGATGCTCGAAGAAGCGCATGGCGGGGTCCTGCCCGGCCAGTCGGGCGGGGCGCTGTCAGCCGAAGCTCACCTGGGGTGCCTGACGGACGGCCGTGTCGCCGATGTCGAGGAGCTCCGCGGCCTGGAAGCCGAAGCGCCCGGCGATGAGGTTGGCGGGGAAGGACTCGCGCAAGGTGTTGTAGTCCATCACCGCGTCGTTGAAGGCCTGGCGGGCAAAGGCGACCTTGTTCTCGGTGCTGGTCAGCTCCTCGGAGAGCTGCATCATGGTCTGGTTGGCCTTCAGGTCCGGGTAGGACTCACTCAGGGCGAAGAGCCGGCCCAGGGCTCCGGTCAGGCCTTGCTCCGCCGCGCCGAGCTGCTGCATGGCGGCGGATTCGCCGGGGGTCCGGGCCGCGGCCCGCAGCCTGTCAACCGCGGCCGTGCGCGCCGCCGTGACCGCCTCCAGGGTCTCCCGCTCGTGCTTCAGGTAGGCCTTGGCGACCTCGATGAGGTTGGGGATCAGGTCGTGGCGGCGGGTGAGCTGCACATCGATCTGGGCGAAGCCGTTGCGGAAACGGTTGCGCCTTGCGACCAGGCCGTTGTAGAGCGAGATCAGATACAGGGCGACGGCGACACCGGCGGCCAGGAGGAGCCAGGACATGACGGATGACCTCCGCAGGGATGGTGCCGGGCCCCTGGGGATGCGGGGGACCCCGGGGTCAGGGGGAAGGCAGCCCGGCCGCGGCTTAGCCGCCGGCCGAGGGGTGGTCGGTTCGAACCGCGCCCGCGGTCTTTGTGTCCTTCAGGCCGGGATAGTCCTCGACGCGCCAGCGCTGCGGGTCGTGGTACCCTTCCCGGCCAACGAAGCGCAGCTTGGACCAGGCGGCAACGCCGACCACTAGGGTCAGGATCAGGACGGTCACAACGGCGTTACGGGTCATGTTGCGTGGGACTCCGAGCGCTTGGGGACTGGACGGGTGGGGCCAAGGGCGTGTGGCGCGGCAGTATACCCAAAGGTGACCGGGCCGGCCTATCCCCAGGTCCGGGCTCCGCGGGCCTTGCCCTGTCAGGACCTAAGGGGCGGCTCTGTAGGTCCGGTCGGCGTAAGGTGGTAACGCGAGGCCAGGGCGGCCTGGATGTCGTGCAGCCGCTGCGGTGCGTACTCTGGGCCAGGCCGCAGGTGTCCCCAGACCGGGGCAGGCCAGCAGGCGTCCCCCGGGGCGCGCCCCACCACATGGAGGTGCAGTTGCGGGACCAGGTTGCCGATGGCGGCGACGTTGACCCTGGGCAGCCCCAGCTCGGTCTTGATGTAGCCCGAGACCAGGGCGCACTCGCCCAGGATGCGCCCGCGCAAGTCCGCATCGAGGTCGAGCAGGTCCAGTAATGGCCTGTTGGTCACCCCATCGGGGGTCAGGACGGGAACCAGGATGAACCAGGGCAGTGCCGCGTTGTGGTGCAGCAGCAGATGACAGGCGGCAAAGCGCCCCAACCGATGGCAATCGGCCAGGAGCTGGGGGTGGATCTGGACGTCTGGCATTTGCTCCGGCATGGGCGGAGCCTCCTTGGGTCGGACCTGGCGCCCTGGCGCCGGATGGCTGATGATCCTGCCGCGATCGCCACTTCGGGTGGGGTCGCCTGCATTGCGGAGAGACCATGAAGGACCCGAACGGCCCCGAGGACCGCCTCCCCCGCGGCCAGCGGGGCGAGTACCTGGTGGCCATCCAGATCGCCCTGCTGCTGGCCTTCATCCTCGCCCCGGTGTGGAATCCCTGGGTGACGCCGGAGATGGCCGCGGCCCTGGCCCCGGCGCGCTGGACCTTGGGCCTGGCAGGCGGGGCCGTGGCGTTGCTGCTCGGCGGGCTCGGAGTCCTGAACATTCGAGACTACCTGACGCCTTTACCCTATCCGGTCGACCACAGCCGGCTGGTCTGTCACGGCGCCTATCGCGTCGTCCGCCACCCGCTCTACAGCAGCCAACTGTTCGCGGCCTTCGGCTGGGCGGCGTTTAACCTCAGCCTGAGCCATTTGGCCCTGATGGCGCTCGGGTTCGCCTTCTTCGACTTCAAGGCCGGCAAGGAAGAGGCCTGGCTGCGGGCCCGCCACCCCGACTATGCCGACTACGCGCGGCGCGTCCGCAAGCTGATCCCCTGGATCTACTGACGCTGTCTGCCGGCTCCGGCAAGGCCGGACTGCGCCCCTGCCCTGGCCCGCTGAGGGGCGTGCCCGCCGCTGGCAAGCCCGAGGGCATGGCGCAGCTCTGCCAGGGCGCTGGTCAGCGTCTCCTCGACCCGCTCGCGGTGCGGCCCGTCTAACTCTGAGACCATGGCCCTCCAGGTCGCCTCGAAGCGGTCTAGCGCCCCTTGCACCTGCTCCGGTGCCAGGCTCGCGGGCGGCGCGGCCTTGGGCTGAACACCGCCCTGCTCGGCGAGGGGGATCACCACGGCCGAGCGGGGGATCAGGCGGGTGTTGCCGCCGCGCTCGTTGCAGGCGGTCAGGACGCCAATCTTGACCAGGGTCTCCCCTTGGTATTCGAAGCGTTGGCCGAGGGGTAGCTGGGGAAACTTCATGGAGCGGCGTCTCCAGCCGGGAAGCCGTAGGGTGGTGCCTTGAAGGTCAGCTTGGGTCCGTCGCTGCCCAGGCGGACCTCGCCCGCCTCCGCGGCGCCGATCTCGACGACCGCCAGAAGCGCGTAGCGGCCGTCCGCGGTGGCCTGGGCGTCGACGACGCGACCGCTGGCCTGCTCCGAGGTGCTGCCGGGGGCATGCAGCTCGTCCCCTGGCTTGGGCGGAGTGGCGCTGTCAACCTCGGCGTAGTACATGCGCCGTTTGAGCTTGCCGAGATACTGCATGCGCGCCACGACCTCCTGCCCGGTGTAGCACCCCTTGGTGAAGCTCACCCCGTCGACGAGCTGCATGTTGGTCATCTGCGGCACGAAGGCATCGGCGGTTTCCGGGTAGACGCTCGGTAATCCGGCCCGGATGTCGAGCAGGTTCCAGTAGCTGCCGTCCATGGGTGTGGCCTGCTCCGCGAGGGCTTGCCAGAGGGGCCTCATGGCCTCCACCGGGCCCAGGATCTCGAAACGCGGTCCGGGTCCCGGGATGCGGATGACGGTGAGGGCGCCGGAGCGGGTCATGCCATGGTCGGTCTGGGGCAGCTCGCCGACCTGCCGGCCGAGCAGCGCCGGGGCACAGGCCCCGGCCAGCCCGATGCAGACCAGGCTGTCGCTCGCATCCTCCAAGGTCACCTTGGCCCGCAGAACGAACATGCGCAGGCGCTTCAGCGCGCTCGGCAGGGCAACCCGCGGGAGCTGTAGATAATAGGTGTCGTCGAGGCGCAAGACCCTAAAGCTCGCCAACATCCTCCCCTTGGGGCTGCAGTGCCCGGCGAGCTGGGTGTGGCCGTCGGACAGCTCGCGGACATCGTTGGTCAGCTGACCCTGGAGGAAGGTCTCGGCGTCCGGGCCGACGGCCCGGATCAGGCCGAGGTGGGAGAGGTCCATCAGGGCGCAGTCCGCCTCCGCGGGACTGGCAGCGAACCGGGTCTGGCCGCTGGCATCGACCGTGCCCGACTGGGCGTCGATAAAGCGCTTCCACTCAGTGTTCATGTCGGGGGCTCTCGCGGGTTGTTGCCGGGGCAGGTGACACATGCCGCTGGGCCGGCAGCGGATGCGCGGTATGATACTCAAATCGCCCTGCAGGATCGCCGCCTCAGGTGCCGACCGTCATGGGCCGCCCCGGCCCGCAGCAGGCGTCCCCCAGCAGGTGTCACGTGTCGTTGTCGCTCCAAGAGCTGAGACCCCAGGTCCACGGCCTGGTCCTCTACAAGGTCCGCCCGGCCCGGGTACTCGCCTTGGGCGAGAAGATCGAGATTGAGCTGGAGGGCGGGCAGGTCAAGCGGGTCCGATGCAAGGACATCGAGCCGCTGCACCCTGGGCCTTTGGCCAGGCTCGCCGACCTCACGCCCTGCCAAGGGTCGCTTGCCGAGGCTTGGGAGCTCCTTGAAGGTGGCGAGACCGACATCAAGGAGCTGGCCGAGATCCTCTACGGGGACTATTCGCCCGCCAGCGCCTGGGCCGCATGGAAGGACGTCGCGGATGGCCTCTACTTCTCCGGCACGCCCCGGTCGATCCAGGCCCGCCCGCGCGATGCCGTGGAGCGGGAGCGCGCCGAGCGGGAGGCGAAGCGCGCCGCGGAGCGCGATTGGGCGGCGTTCCTCCAGCGCATGGAAGAGGGTCGGGCCGGCCCGGAGGACCGGGACCGCTTGGCGGAGGTCGAGCGCCTGGCCAACGGCCAGACGGGTTACAGCCGTATCCTCGTCGCCCTCGGGCATCAGGAGACCCCGGCCAACGCGCACCGGATGTTGGTTAAGGTGGGTTACTGGCCGCCGGACCACAACCCCTATCCCGCTCGTTGCGGCGTTGCCCGAGAAGACCCGCAGTTGCCGGTCGGTGATCTGCCGCAGGACGACCGGCTGGACCTGACGGACCTCGCCTCCTATGCCATCGACGATGAGGGAAACCGGGACCCGGACGACGCCATCAGCCTGGAGGGCGACCGGCTCTGGGTGCATGTGGCGGACGTGGCCGCTTTGGTGCCCCCGGGCGGCGACCTGGACCTCGAGGCCCGCGCCCGTGGGGCAAACCTCTATCTCCCTGAAGGCGTGGTCAATATGCTGCCCCAGGCCGTCACGGACTGCTTGGGGCTGGGGCTTCAGCCGGTCTCGCCGGCCCTGTCCTTCGGCATGCGCTGCGGTGCAGACGGCGAGCCGACTGAGATCCAGGTTCGCCCAACGCTCATTCGGGCCCGGCGGCTGACCTACGATGAGGTCGATGGGGCCATCGATGCGCCGCCGTTCGCCGCGATCGCGGCCTTCCTCAAGCCCTTCCGCACACGCCGGGAGGCCCGGGGGGCCTCTGGAATCGATCTGCCCGAGGTCAGCGTTCGTGTCTGCGACGGGGAGGTCATCGTTCGGCCCTTGGAGCGCTCGCGCAGCCGAGCCCTGGTCATGGACGCCATGCTGTTGGCCGGTGAGGCGTGCGCGCGCTGGTGCCAGGAGCGGGGCATCGCCATCCCGTACGCGGTGCAGGCGCCTGCGGACAAGGTCGAGGCGTCGCGCGACCTCGCGGGCATGTACGCCCAGCGGCGCCGCTTCAAGCCCACCCGGCTGGCGGTCGAGCCGGGCGAGCACGCTGGTCTTGGGCTGCCGCTCTACACCCGGGCGACCAGCCCCCTGCGCCGCTACTCCGACTTGCTCGTCCACCAGCAGGTCCGGCGGCGGATCTCGGGCGGGCCTATCCTGGATGCCCAGCAGATCGCCGAGCGGATCAGCCAGGCGGAGACGGCCGCAGTGGCGGTTCGGCGGGCCGAGCGGCTCTCCAACCACCACTGGAAGCTGGTCTATCTGCGTCATCACCCGGGCTGGGCAGGGGAGGGCGTGGTGGTGGAGGTCGAGGAGCGCAAGGTGGCGGTCCTGATTCCAGCCCTCGCCCTCGATGCCAAGGTGCGAGCACCCGGCGGGACGGCGCTGAACGATCGGCTGCGCTTGGTGCTGCGGGAGATCGATCTGCCTGAGCTCGAGTGTTACTTCCGGGTGCCGGACTGACGCGGTCGGCTTTTCCCTTGCCGAGGGGCTCGAAGACGGGGCAAGTCCGGACCGTGCCGAGCGCCGGTCGTACCGACCTGACGTTGCTGTCGGCCCCAACGTCGGCTTCGCCGCCTAAAATTCTTGAAAAACAAACACGAGGCACCAATGCCTCGTGTTTGGCTTGAATTTTAGGAACGGTCGACGTATCGTCCCGACCCTGAGCCCGGTGGCTGTGGGGAGCCGCTGGCGAGGACCCTCTAAGGGGAAAGACGCCCCGCCGGGTATGGGGATCTGGCTAGCAGGGCTGCGGGGGCTGTGCCCCCGCGCCTCCGGGGATGGGCCGGGGCGCGTGGGCCTGATGTCCGGGGCCGTTCACGCCCCCCAACGGCGTACTTCGCCTGTATCGATATGCACGAAGTCCGCGCTCGGGTAATGACCGACGCCGCCGCGGGAGAGCGCTACGGCGCATTCACAGACGCGGCGGGTGCTCGCATAGCTGAGACGCATATCCAGGGCCTGCCCGCTCATATGGAGGCTATTTCTGGCAACCCCCCCGGAGGTGCGTCTGAGCATGGCATTGGTTTCGGCGCTGCGGTAGCCGCTCAGCACCTCAATGGTGCCCTCTGGGTTTCCCAGGCTGGAGTTAATGTCGTAGAGGATGTCGAAGAGCTGCGGGTCGATGACAGTGACGTCTCCGGTACGGAAGTCGCGCAAGAACCAATTGAGCTTGTGGAGCGCCGGCCGCTGATAGCGATCGCCTATGCGATAGGTGACAGTGATCCGCTCATCGGTATGAAGGTGGCGGAGGGAAAGGGAACGGGCCTTCGGTGGAGATACTCGAGCAACGGCGGGAGTGGCGGCAATCGATAGAGCAAGTCCGAGAAAGTCACGTCGTTTCATTAGCACCTCAGCCTTGGCGATTGACACGATGGCGGGATTATATTGAAGGTGAAACAAAACGCAACCCCAAGGGAGATGCTGATCAAATGCCCTCCCGGCATTTGATCAGCTCGCGTCCCGCGACGCGCGAGTCGCGGGACGCTCTCGTTTCAAGGGCTTAAGGCCATCGAAACGGGCGGGCCATCCCTGGCCCGCACGGGAAGCGCAGTACATCAGCGCTTCCCACGGAGGCGCTCCACATTGTTGCGCGAGTGATGTCGCGGATTAATTAGAAATAGGTAATAAAGCGGGCTTCACGCTATCAGTCGTGTGGCCGTTCACCCTTGCCTGATAGAGTCGCATCCTGGTGGCTGCGAATGAGATACGCCATTGACCTCGTGGACCGGCGGCTGTGTTACTCCGGCTTTCTTACCCTCTCCCGCTACCGTTTGCGTCATAGCCTTTATGACGGAGGCTGGAGCGAGGTGGTGCAAAGGGAGCGCCTGGAGCTGCTGGATGCCGCGGCCGTGCTGCTTTACGATCCGGTGCGCGACCAGGCGGTGATGGTGGAGCAATTCCGCATCGGGGCGTTGGAGCTCGGAGCGGGGGCCTGGCTGATCGAGCCTCCCGGTGGCGTCATTGAGCCAGGGATCGATCCAGCCGCGGCGGCCCTGCGCGAGGCGAGGGAGGAGACCGGGTGTGCGCCCTGGGCTATCGAACCCATCGCGAGCGTGCACGTGAACCCGGGGGTGACGGCGCAGCGGCTCCATCTCTTCTGCGCGAGCGTCGATGCCTCGCAGGCGGGGGGTGTCCACGGCGTTCGGGCCGAGGGCGAGGACATTCGAGTCCTAGTGCTTGATGCCGTTCACGCAATCGCCAGCGCGGGCGCTGGCCGTTTGGATACCATGGCCGCTATCATTACCCTCCAGTGGCTGGCCTTGAACAGGCGGCGGCTGCGGGAAGGTGGAGGGCGAGCGCCCGCGGTTTGAGACAACGGGAAGGGTCTGGCAGGCTCAAATGGGAAGTGCCGCGCCAAGAACCCCGGTGAGCGGGGGAGCCGCGAGGGCCTGGGGCACACTGGCGAGGCCTCGTGTTCCTGGCTTGGCCACCGGACTCTGTGGTTGCCGCGGATTCCTGACATGGCAATCGGATGACCCCTATGGTGAGACGATACAAGCTAAGGCGCGGGGCAGTGCGCTTGGGGTGGATCATCGGGTTGGTGGCCTTGGGCGCCGTGCCCGCAGGTCCGGCATACCCCGACGTCTTCAAATACGTGGACGATGGGGGGAAGGTCTACTTTACGGACGTGCCCCTGAACAAGCCCAAGCTACGCCTGGAATGGCAAAGGCCAGCGGCCAAGCTGATTGACGAGAACAAGAAGAAGCTCATCTCTGCCGGGCGGGTCCAGGTGCCGAGCCAGGCGATGTCGAAGCAGCGCAGCCGCTATTCGGGGCTGATCGACGCAACGGCCCGACGCTATCAATTGGTTCCGGAATTGCTGCACGCCGTGATCCGCACCGAATCGGGCTATGATCCCGCGGCAGTCTCGTCCGCGGGGGCCATCGGGCTCATGCAGCTCATGCCCCAAACGGCGGCGCGCTACAGGGTCGGGGACATCTGGGACCCGGCGGAGAATCTGCGCGGCGGAGCCGCTTACCTCAGAGACCTCCTCGACATGTTCGATCAGGATCTGCGACTGGCCTTGGCCGGCTACAACGCCGGAGAGAACGCCGTCATCAAATACGATTGGCAGATCCCGCCCTACCCCGAGACGCAACAATACGTTCGCAAGGTCCTGCAGTTCCTGTGGGCCGAGCAGTCCTCCCCCTCCGTCGCATTGACCCAGGTGCAGTAAGGCAGCGCCGGCAAATTGGGGGCGTTGTGCGGGGTCGGACGCCTCAACGGTCGCGGCCTGACCAGCGTTTTGGCCAGGACGGCCAGCCATCCATCTGCAATGCCCCAGCCGAGTGTCGGCAAACATGCCCGCCTGACCCAAGGATCAGACGGCCAGCGGCTCCTTGGACTCACCGCCGTCGCCCTGCAAGAGCTTGCGAACAGAGAGCAGTGCGCGCTCGATAAACGGGTGCTTGGGTCTGGGGATGACCTTGGCCCGTCCCGACTTCAGCTCTCCCGCCAGCTCCCTGAGGGTCTTGACGTCCGCTTGACTGCCGGCGCGATCGACGAACATGCAGGTTGACGTCAGCGGGCTGACCCAGGACAGCTTGATGCGCCGCGGGACACTGCCTGGCGCTGGGACGAATTCGAACCAGGTCCCGACGCGCATCTGGCGCAGGCGCTCGATGAGCTGGAGGTCTGGTTCGGCCAGGGGCGGCTCTGGGGCGGCGTCGCCCGGTTTGGCGCTTGCCGGCGCCGTTGCGGCCATGGACCCGGCTGGGGCCTGCATGACCAGACTCCACTCCTGCGGGTTGTCCAGCAGCTTGTTCAGGGCATCGACGGCCGACCGGTTGTAGCTGCCCATGCGCTGGACCTCGCGCATGATGCCGTCGCGCAGCTTGGGGATGCGCTCGATGCCCGCGCGGCGCTCCTCTTGGCTCGCCGCCGGGTCGAACAAGGCGACCAGTTCCTCTCCGGTGGCCAGGGCGCGGCGCCAAGCCGCGGACGCCTCGCCGTCGCGTTCGCGCAGCAAGATGAGCACCAGTTGGTCCAGCCAGGTCGTGGTGAGGAAGCTCGACAGGACCTCGGGGATGCGGTGGCGCGTGGCAATGGCATGGATGTGGCCCGAGGCGTTTTGCCTGGCCAACTGGAGCCGCTCTCGACCGCGTGCGGCGGCCTGGGCGCGCTGCTCCACGGTGTCGGTGCGGATCTGATGCTCCTCCACGGCCTTGCGGAATTCCGTCAAGAGCTCTTCAAAGAGCCCGACACCGTCGGTGAATTCCTGCAACACCCGGTCGACGGTTTGCTGCATGGTCGGGAAGATGCCCCTCGTCAGATTCTTCTCGTCAATCAGTAGACTGCCTGCCTCGACCATCTCGTCGAGCAGGCGTCGCGCCGGATGGCCGCTTTCCTCGAGCACGCGGCGGTCGATGAGCGCGAGCTTGAGGTACGGCGTGTGGAGGTGGCTCAGCAGGGCCTTGGCCGCATTCGGCAGAACCGGGTCGTTCAGCATGTACTCGAACAGCATGCCGATCAGGTCGATCACGCTGGCGTCGACCGGTGAGAGGTCCTCGGCCTTGATCTGCTCGAGAATCTGCTTGCGGTCCCTGGTCAGAGCCGTGCGCACGCGGTCGAGCACGCCGGTGTCGAGCTCCATGTCGGCGTAGGCCGCGACTCCGCCCGCGGCGCCGGGTGCGGCTGCTGCAAGACCGGTGGGGACCCTGACCTCCGCGGCGGTGCGTGCTTGAGCCTGGCTGAGGGCGGCGAGAATCTCGGCCTTGGCGGCGGCCGCAACAGCCGGGGGTGGCGCGCTCCGGCCGCGGCCCCCCGCCGCCTGGCCGTCGGTGCGGCGCGTGGCCATCAGGTCGACAATCGACTTGAAGAGCTCGGTGCTTAGGTCCGCCGACGCGGCATCTGAACCTTCCGCCGCAGGCAGCTTGTCGGTACTGGCCTGCTCTTCGGGCGGTAGCTCTCCCGTGCGCGCCGCCTTCGCCCTGGCCTCCGCCGAACGCACGTACACAGGCCTGAGCTTTGGCAGGATGCCCGCGGCCTTGAGCACGCCGTTGTAACCGTCGTAGAGACTACCGCAGTTCCTGAGGAGAACCTTGTCGAAGACGGCATACAGGACGACCTTGACCTTGACCTCGACGTCCAGGCCTTCCATGGCACGGCGGAACGACTGAACCAGGTGGTGTGGTGAGGCGGGGATATCGTGATCCCTGAGCTTGCGGCCGCCGGCGATGAACGATAGGCGCTGGCCGATGGCGTAGAGGTCAGGGAAGTAATCGCCGTTGGCCCGAGAGATGAGGTTCTCGGTCGCTACCGATTCCTCCATGTCGTCGAGCTCGACAAGAGAAAGCTCGATGCCAGAGGCCCCCTCGGGGGGCTGGCCGTCGTCTGAGTCGGAGCTGTCCGGAGGTACTGTCCCGAAGGCTTGAAAACCCGTGTTCAGTTCTTCGTGGAAGATGTGCTCGATGTCCGGACGGCGACGATCGAGCTGGCCGACCGCGGCGATGAACCGCTCCTGTACGGTGCGGTCCTCGGCGCGACCGGCGAACTCGACGAGCGCTTTGCCGGCCTTCTCGAAGACCTCAGGCAGGCGAGGGCTGACGAAGGTCGATACGAGATCCCGGCACTGCTCGAGCTGATCTCCATAGCGCGCGTGGATGGCACTGCCTAGGAGCTTCGAGTCGATCATGTGCTGACCACGGTGTCCGTTGGAGTGATCCCTAATCTTCGCCGATGACCCGCTCGTCGCGCGGGGTTGAGAGCAGCTTCTCGGCCTCGGCCTGATGGTTGGCGAAGACCAGGCGATACTGGTCATCCGATCCTTGAGACTGCGCCTCCCGCAAGGACCGCACCAGGGCGCGTGCGTCGTGATAGCGCTCCTTGGTGTCCAGGTGGGTCAGCTTCAGTGGATTGGAGACGCGATAGACAAAGTAAGGCATGTCTTGGTGCACCGCCCTTGCATCTGTTGGAGGGTCCGGCTGGCCACCGGGGCCCGGCCTTGAAGCGCGCGGATACCGACATGCGACCTACCGTCGCGGCGTCGAGCGCCCAAGCCCTGGCGATTCTAACCAAAAGCCTTGGTACAGTAACCGCCCAATGCCGCTCATTGCGAACTGGAATTCGCCACCCTGCGCCCGTTCCGTTGCCCCTCGGCGCCTGAGGCGCGCAGGAGCGATGTCCGACATGGCGAGGTACCCGCAAATTCTGTTGCGGCCATAAAGATTACCTGGGGGCCCAAAGGCGGTGCCGTGATAAGGTTAGCGGTCCTGACCCAGGACGCCTGGCGTCGTCGCCCCTGCCGGGCGGGGCCGCGCGGGTACCATTGGCACCAGAGACTGAAAACATGGCTGGTCCAGGCCGCGGGCGTGGGGCTCGGGGTACCAGACCGGGCCAAACGGAGAGGCAACAGATGATCAAACCAGTCGGTTCCGACGCACTCAAACCCCTCTTTGTCTACGATCCGGACAAGCATCATCAACTGAGGCACGAGGCGGATGGTCTCCCCTCGGTGGTGATCAGCTCTCAGAGTGCCGGCAACGCCGTGATGATGGGGGGCGGCTACTTTAGTCCGCTGGCGGGGTTTATGAACGTGGCGGATGCTGTGAGCGTCGCCGAGACCATGACGACCACGGGCGGCATGTTCTTCCCGGTGCCCGTCCTCTGCCTGCTCCCCGACGTCTCCGCCATTCGCGGGGCCAAGCGGGTTGCCTTGCGCGATCCCAACATGGAGGGGAATCCGGTGTTGGCCGTCATGGACGTTGAGGCCATCGAGGAGGTCAGCGACGCCCAGATGGCCCTGATGACGGAAAAGGTCTACCGCACCCAGGACCCCGAGCATCCGGGCGTGGCCACCTTCAACTCCCAGGGCCGTTTCGCCGTCTCCGGACCCATCCAGGTCCTGCACTTCTCCTATTTCCAGGATGACTTCCCGGACACCTTCCGCACCGCGGTGGAGATCCGCAACGAGATCGCCGAGCGCGGCTGGAAGCGCGTGGTCGCGTTCCAGACCCGGAATCCGATGCACCTGGCCCACGAGGAGCTGTGTCACATGGCCATGCAGCGCCTCAACTGCGACGGCCTGGTGATCCACATGCTGCTCGGCAAGCTGAAGCCCGGCGACATCCCGGCCCCGGTGCGCGACGCGGCGATCCGCAAGATGGTGGAGCTGTACTTTCCCCCGAACAGCGCCATGGTCACCGGCTACGGGTTTGACATGCTCTACGCTGGACCGCGCGAGGCCGTTCTGCACGCCTACTTCCGCCAGAACATGGGCGCGACGCATTTCATCATCGGGCGGGACCATGCCGGTGTGGGTGACTACTACGGGGCCTTCGACGCCCAGACCATCTTCGATGACGAGGTGCCCAAGGGCGCCCTGGCCATCGAGATCTTCAAGGCCGATCACACCGCCTACTCGAAGAAGCTCCATAAGGTGGTGATGATGTGCGAGGCCCCAGATCACACCAAGGATGACTTCGTCCTGCTGTCCGGGACCAAGGTCCGCGAGATGCTTGGCAACGGCATTGCACCGCCGCCGGAGTTCTCGAGGCCGGAGGTTGCCAAGATCCTCATGGACTACTACCAGTCCTTGAAGTAGCAGACGCCCACCAGCCAAACCCCTGCCGGGCGGTGCAGCGCCGGGCAGCGGGCCAGCGGAGAACGACCATGAAGACAGCAATCCTTGCCATTGTGTTCTTGCTCATCGGCGGCGCGATCGGTGGTTATGTCGGCGTCGGCTTTGGCACCGGGATGGGCGCCAGCGGCGGGCTGGTCATGGGCTCCCAGGCCGGGGCCTGCCTGGCCGCTCAGGCTGGCCGCGGTCGGGGAGTCCTGTCGGCGGCGCAGGCGGAGGCCGTCATCCGGGACACGGTCGCCATGCTCAAGGCCAGGACGCCCCTCGCGGGCGATCAAAACATCCAATGGGTCAATGGCGAGGCGGACTGCGCTCGGATGATTGCCGAGATGGACAGGGCCACCCCGCAGCGTCCGAATCCTGAGCCTCCGTCCCAGGCACGGCCCTAGGCGGCCCGCTCACCGAGCGACCTGGACCAGGTCCAGGTCGCCCTTGCCTAGGGGCCGACATGCTCAGCCGCTGGGCGTAGCCTCTCGTTGGAGGCCCGCTCCGCTGCGTTAGCCGCCGCCCCCTAGCGCAGGTTCTTCTTGTAGTTGGGGATGACGGCGTTGCGAGCCTTGGAGAAGTTAGCGAACTCCACGGTCACGCTGGCCAGCTCGACCCCCTGGAAATTCGCATCGGTCACATCGGCCCGCCGCAGGATGGCGCCACCGAGGACGGCGTCGGTCAGGTCCGCGCCGGTCAGGTTGGCGTTGCGCAGATTGGTGTCCTGGGCCGAGACGTTGCGCAGGTTGGCTCGGCTGAGATCCGCCCCCTCCATGTTGGCAAGATTGATGACGGTAAACCCGCCCGTGCTGATGCTCGACAGGTCGGCGTCGTGCATGCTCGCCTTGACGAGATTCGCATCGTTGAGGTGACAGTCCCTAAGGTCTGCCCCGCAGAGGTTCGTCTCGCGCAGATTGGCGCGAATGAACAAGGCCTTGCGCGCGACCACATGGCAGAGATTGCTGCCGCTGAAGTCGGCGCCACGCAGGTCCGCCCCGCTGAGGTCGACTCCCTGGAGGTTGGCATTGCGCACCTCTGCGTTGCGCAGATCCGCGCCACGCAGGATGGCCTTGGTCATGTTGGCGCCGCTCAGGTTGGCGGCCCTGGACGGGTGCTCGGAGCCCATGCGGGCCCCGGTTAGGTCCGCCCCGCTGAGGTCGGCATTCGCCATGTGGGTGCGGAACAACAGGGCGTTGCGCAGCTTGGCCCCCGTAAAGTCGGCGTGATTCAGGTCGCTGAACTCGAGATTGGCCCCGCTGAGGTCTGCGCCCCGAAAATCCGCCCAATCGAGCCGCATGTCCCGCAGGTCCGCGCCGATCAAGGTGTTGGCGTCCAGGACCTCGATGACCTCGCCTGTCACTTTGTGTTTGATCTCGATCATGTCTCGCTCCTCCTGCCTAATTCCTTAAATCTAACAGAAAACCCTACTCTCGGTCTTCGTATGAGGGCAGGACATGCGGCCAGCGCGCCGCCGTCGCGTCGACAGGGCCCCGGCGCGCCTTTACCATTCAGGCCCGCCCGATCAGAGCCGCCGGCCCTGGCGCGTCCTTACCACAACGACACCAAAGGAAACCCGAATGAAGATCGAAACCCAGCTCATCCATGCGGGCTATGCCCCGGATCCGACCACCAAGGCGGTGGCGACCCCCATCTACCAGACGACGTCTTATGCCTTCGACGACACCCAGCACGGTGCCGACTTGTTCGATCTCAAGGTGGCCGGGAACATCTACACCCGTATCATGAACCCGACCTCCAGCGTCCTGGAGCAGCGGGTGGCGGCCCTCGAGGGGGGGGTGGGGGCGCTGGCCCTGGCGTCGGGCATGGCGGCGATCACCTATGCGGTCTTCACCATTGCCCAGGCCGGCGACAACATCGTCTCTGTGTCTACCCTCTACGGCGGGACCTACAACCTCTTCGCCCATACCCTGCCGCGGCTCGGCATTCAGGTCCGCTTCGCGCCCCCGAACGACATCGCCGCGATGCAAAGCCTGATCGATGCCGACACCAAGGCGATCTTCTGCGAGTCGATCGGTAATCCCGCGGGCAACGTGGCGGACCTGCGTGCGCTGTCCGATCTCGCCCACGCCCACGGCATCCCGGTCATCGTGGACAACACGGTCCCGAGCCCCTACCTCTGCCGTCCCTTCGAGCACGGGTGCGACATCGTGGTGCATGCCCTGACCAAGTACATGGGGGGACACGGGACCTCCATCGGCGGTATCTTGGTGGACAGCGGCACGTTCCCCTGGGCGGAGCACGCCGCGCGTTTCCCCATGCTCAACGAGCCGGACGTCTCCTACCACGGCGTGGTCTACACTGAGGCACTTGGCCCGGCCGCCTACATCGGGCGGGCTCGCGTGGTGCCGTTGCGCAACATGGGTGCGGCCATCTCGCCCTTTAACAGCTTCCTCATCCTGCAAGGGATCGAAACCTTGGCGGTACGCATGGATCGCCATTGCGACAACGCGCTGAAGGTCGCCCAGTACCTCAAGGATCATCCCAAGGTGGAGTGGGTGCGCTATGCAGGCCTGCCGGACAGCCCGGACTATCCCCTGGTGCAGCGCTATATGGACGGGGCCAGGGCGAGCTCGATCCTGTCGTTCGGGATCAAGGGCGGGCGGGAGGCCGGTGCGCGGTTCATCGATGCCCTGCAGCTCGCCGTGCGCCTGGTCAACATCGGCGACGCCAAGACCCTGGCCTGCCATCCGGCGACCACGACCCATCGGCAGCTCTCCACCGACGAGCTGCAGAGGGCCGGGGTGTCCGACGACCTGGTGCGGCTCTCGATCGGGATCGAGCACGTCGACGACATCATCGCCGACGTCGAGCAGGCCCTCGCTGCAGCTGGCTAGAACGGCTGGCCACAACGGTTGGCTGGCACCGGCCGCGTGGAAGGGATGCCGCGGGCTAGGGCCTGACCCGGGAGATCGTGACGGTGACGGGCTCGGCTTGGCCTGAGGCCACCGGGGTGACCTCGCCCTCCAGGTCCCCGCTCTGCGGCATGGCCTGGCCGCTGCGGGAGATGCGTGCGCCGACCGTGACCTGGGGGAAGGCGGACAGGCGCATCTGGGGCATCATGGCCATGCTGTCGTCCAGGGTCACGGTGATGGGGAGCTCGGCCACCTGTACACGCTTGGCGGCAAGCGGCATGGGCGGGCCTGCGACGGCCTTGGCGTAGATGAAGACGGTGGCGTCCCGCGGGGCCTGGGCCGCCAGGGTGGGGTCCAGGGCCACGGTCACCGTGAGCTTCGCAGCGGCGGCAGCGGTCTGGGGGACCGACCCACCGGCCTTCGCGGGCGGAGCGGCTGACGGGCCAGCCTCGCCTTGGGCGGCCACCTGCGGGTGTACGGCGGCGCCCGCATCAGGCCCAGGGCCGGCGCCGGTACTGGCCAGGGCGGCTGCCACGGGCGTCAGACCTGCCCGGGAGCGGGCCTCCCCGAGCGCCTTCGAGACCTCCGCCGCATCGCTGCCGCCGGGCTCGAGGAGGGGCAGGAGGGGCTCCCAGCGTGCGATGGCCCCGGCGTAGTCGTCGGCCTGAAAGGCCGCCATGCCGCGCAGCCAGAGGCCGTTGGGATTGCCAGGCTCGATCTCGAGGAGGGTATCCAGGAGCTCGGTGGGGCGCCCGGCGAGCTGGCGTCCATTGGTCTCGGTCAGGGTCTCGACATAGGCGAGCAGCACCCCCGGGTCACGCGGGGCGAGCTTGTAGGCCCGCTCGACGGCGGCGTTCGCCTTGTCCGACTGGTGGAGGGTGAGCCAGGTCCGGCCCAGCATCAGCCAGCCCTGGGCGTTGTTGGGGTCTTTCTCCAGACGCTCGGCGAGCTGCTGGGCAAGCACGTCCAGGGACGGCATGGGACTGCCGTCTGGGCGCGTGCCGCTGTGACCCGGAGGCGGCTGCACGGCGGCGCTGCCCGCCGCCTCGAGCTTCGCAATGATGCCGCTGGCCCCGATGTTGAGATACAGGGCCACCGCCGCCGCCGGGACGGCCACGGCGAGGACAGGTGCCAGCCAGCGCCCGCCCGCAGCGGCAACGGGCTTTGGCGCGCCGTTGGGGCGGGTGCCATTGGGGGCGGTGTCGTGGATGAGCTCGCGCTCCAGGTCGTGCCGGGCGGCGTCGTACTGGGCCTGGTCCAGCTTGCCGAGCTCTAGGTCGGAGTCGAGCTCCGCCAGTTGCTGGCGGAACACGGCGAGGTTCAGCGTGGTGTTGTCAAGGTCCGGCGCCGCCGGGGTCCGCCGCAACAGCGGGATCAGGACGAAGGCGAGGGCGAGCACGGCGAGCCCCCCGGCGAGGATCCAAAAGATGATCATGAGCGCTCCCCCTTGGGGCGGGGGTCGGTTTCGCCGCCTTGGGCGAGGAGCCCCGCCAGGCGCAGGCGCTCGGCCTCGCTGAGATCAGTGTCCCGATCCTTGGCCTTGTTGCGGATGGTGCGCAGAACGACCACGGCACCCAGCAGCCCCAGGGCGAGCGGGCCGAACCACAGGACATAGGTGGAGGGCTTGATCGGCGGTGAGTAGAGCACGAAGTCACCGTAGCGGGCGACCAGAAAGTCCACCACCTCCTTCTTGGACTTGCCGGCGCGCATCATTTCGTAGACCTCGCGGCGCAGGTCCTGGGCCAGGTCCGCCTGCGATGCGGACAGCGATTCGTTCTGGCAGACGAGGCAGCGCAGCTGGTCGATCAGGTCGCGGAACTCGGTCTGCTTGGCGGGATCATCAAAGGTGAACTCCTCCAGGGTGAACCCGAGCGCAGGCCCACCCGCTTGGGGGCCGGCCAGACCCAGGAGCACCGCGCCGGCCAGGACGGCGGCTGGCAATGTCGTCAATCTCATCAACTTTCTGCCTTGAGCTGGTCCACGATGGGGCGCAGGGTCTGCTGCCACACGGTCTGGTCGATGGGCCCGATCTGCTTGTAGCGGATGGTCCCCTTACGGTCGATGACGAAGGTCTCCGGGGCGCCGTAGACGCCCCAGTCGATCCCCACCCGGCCGTCTTGGTCGAAGGCCACCACATGGTAGGGGTTGCCGAATTGCCGGAGCATCTGCAAGGCATCGGCCTTGTCGTCCTTCCAGTTGAGCCCAACGATCTGCACGCCGCTCTCCTTGGCGATCGCCATGAGCTGGCGGTGCTCGGCGCGGCAGGAGACACAGGTCGAGAACCAGACGTTGACCAGCGAAACCTTGCCCCGCAGGTCCGCGTCGGAGACCGTGCGGCTCGGGTCCTGGAGTGTCGGCAGGGTAAAGGCTGGGACGGGTTTGCCCACCAAGGGCGAGGGGACCTTGCGGGGATCGGTGCCCAGGCCGAAGAACAGCAGTGCGACCAGGGCCACAAACAGGCCCAGGGGCAGGAGGAAGCGCAGCGACTTTGCCATGGGTCAGGTCCTCGCGGTGCTCGCGGCGCCGATCGTGTCCACCGCCGAGACGCGCCGGGTGGCCGTGCGGTAGCGGCGGTCGGAGAGGGCGAGCAGGCCGCCGAGGGCCATGAAGATGGCGCCGAGCCAGATCCACCGCACATAGGGCTTGTAATAGAGACGCAGGGCCCAGTCGCCTTTCTGATCCACCGGCTCGCCGAGCGATACGTAGAGGTCGCGCAGCAGGCCGGGCAGGATGGCCGCCTCGGTCGTGGGCATGCCGCCGGTGAGGTAGGAACGCTTCTCGGGCTCGAGCACGGCGATCTGGCGCTCCCCCTGGAAGACCAGGAAGCGCCCGCGGTTGGCCCGGTAATTGGGCCCGTTCACGCTCGTGGCGCCCTCGAACTGGAAGCGGTAGCCGGCTACCTCCTGGGAGGTCCCGGGGGACATGCGCACATCCTTCTCGATGCCGAAGTGGGAGACCAGGGTGATGCCGACGGTGAGCACCGCCACCCCGAGGTGGGCAACCAGCATGCCGTAGTAGGAGCGGCTGCCGCCCGTGACATCGGCCAGGATGGCGCGCAGGCTGCGCTTGTGGTGCAGGCGGTCATAGAGCCCGGTGAGCTGGGACAGGGCGATCCAGGTGGCGAGCCCCAGACCCAGGGGCACGAGGGGATGCCCGCCCGAGACGCCGGGCAGGAACGCGAGGGCCGTCGCGACCAGGGTCAGGGCTGCGGCGATCCAGAGCTGCCGCCCCAGGCGGGCGGGCTCGTCGTGCTTCCAGCGCGCCAGATGGCCCACGCCGAGCAGCAGGGCGAGGACCGGCATCACCGCCAGGAACATCTTGTTGAACCAAGGGAATCCGACAGAGATCTTGCCCCAGGCCATGGCCTCGTAGATGAGGGGGGCGAGGGTCCCGAACAGGACCATGGCGGCGAACAGGGTCAGCAGCAGATTGTTGGCGAGCAGGAAGCTCTCCCGGGACACCAGGTCGAAGCCGCCGCCGGTGGAGACGCGCGGGGCGCGCCAGGCGTAGAGGGTGAGCGAGCCGCCGATGACGACGCACAGGAAGATCAGGATGAAGGTCCCGCGGGTCGGGTCGGTGGCGAAGGCATGCACCGAGGTCAGGACCCCGGAGCGGACCAGGAAGGTGCCGAGCAGGCTGAGCGAGAAGGCGAAGATGGCGAGCAGCACGGTCCAGCTCTTGAAGGCGCCGCGCTTCTCCGTCACCGCCAGGGAGTGAATGAGCGCCGTGCCCACCAGCCAGGGCATCAGGGAGGCATTCTCCACCGGGTCCCAGAACCACCAGCCGCCCCAGCCCAGCTCGTAGTAGGCCCACCAGCTCCCGAGGGCGATGCCGATGGTGAGGAAGATCCAGGCCACCGTGGTCCAAGGGCGCGACCAGCGCGCCCAGGCGGCGTCGAGGCGTCCGCCGATGAGGGCCGCGATGGCGAAGGCGAAGGCCACCGAGAAGCCCACATAGCCCATGTAGAGCATGGGCGGGTGGATGGCGAGCCCGAAGTCCTGCAGCAGGGGGTTGAGATCCCGGCCCTCCGGGGGGACCGGGAATAAGCGCTCGAAGGGGTTAGACGTCAGCAGCATGAAGAGCAGGAAGCCGACGCTGATCATGCCCTGAACGGAGATCACCCGTGCGATGGTCGCCATGGGCAAGCTGTGGCTGAAGGCGGCCACCGCCGCCCCCCAGGCCGCCAGCAGGGTCACCCACAGCAGCAGGGACCCCTCATGGGCCCCCCACACGGCCGACACCTTGTAGACGTCTGGCAGCAGGGAATTGGAGTTGTGCGCCACGTAGGCGACCGAGAAGTCGTCCGTGAGAAAGGCCTGGGTCAGGGCCGCGAAGGCAATGGCCACGAAGGTGAGTTGGCCGACGGCGAGGGGCCGGGCCATGGCCGTCCAGCCGGGTTGGCCCGTCAGGGAGCCGGCGAGCGGCACGAATGCCTGGACCAGCGCCAGTGCGAGGGCCAGGATCAGGGCGAAGTGGCCGATTTCCGGGATCATTGCGCGCCCCCCTGCGGGATCGAGCCCGCGCCCCGGGCGGCATCTAGGGCTGCGGCTGCATCCGCATGGGGCTTCAGCGTCGCAGCGACCTCCGGAGGCATGTAGGCCTCGTCGTGCTTGGCGAGGACCTCCTCGGCGTAGAAGACCCCGTCGCCGCCCAGCTTGCCCCTGGCCACCATACCGCGGCCCTCGCTGAACAGGTCCGGCAGGATGCCGGTGTAGCTGACCTTGACCTGCTCGGCGTTGTCCGTCACCACGAAGGTTAGGGTCAGCCCGTCGGGCTGGCGCTGCAGGGTACCGGTCTGCACCAGGCCGCCGAGGCGGAAGACGTGATCGACCGGGGCCTCCTTGGCGAGCACCTGGGAGGGGCTAAAAAAATAGGCGATGTTGCTGCGCAGGGCGCTCAAGGCCATGGCGGCGGCTGCGCCAACCCCGGCGATGCCCAGGGCGACGAAGATCAGGCGTTTCTGTCGGGCTTTCATCATTTACCTCCGACGTCGGGCGAGGCGACGTCTAGGGACGGGCTGGCGGGGCGTGAGGCGGCGGAGGTCGCCGCAGGCGCCGAGGACGGCGGCGGATTGCGCAGTCGGGCTAATCGACCCAAACGCTGCAAAATGGTTCGCCGTTCGCGCCGCAGCAAGAGCACCTCGGCCACGAGCAGGGCCAGGCCCACGGCGTAGGAGCTCCAGACGAAGAAGGCATAGCCGCCTTGTGAGAAGAAGGCACTCATGGCGCGGCCTCCGTTGCGACCAGGTCGCGCACCCACTGGGTGTCGGCCTCGCGGCTGAGGATGACCCCCCGCACGCGGGCGAAGATGGCGGCGAAGGAGTACGACCAGAGCCCCAGGGTCGTGACCAGCATGGCCCAGAGGATGTTGGGGTCGACGCGATCCAGGCCGGAGCGCTGGTGGAGGGCGGCGCACTGGTTGGGGTCAGGGCAGTTGATGGACCAGAAGATGATGGGCACGCAGATCAGCCCGACCAGGGCCAGGAGGGCGGCGGAACGGTCGGCGCGGCGCGTGTCGTCGATGGCCGAGTGCAGGGCCATGTAACCGATGTAGAGAAAGAGCAGGATGAGCTCGGAGGTCAGGCGCGGGTCCCAGTCCCACCAGGTGCCCCAGCTCGTGCGGCCCCAGAAGGAGCCGGTCCAGAGGGCAATGAAGGTGAAGATGGCCCCGCTGGGGGCCGTAGCCACGGCCATCATGTAGGACAGCCGCGTGTTGAAGATGAGCCCAACCGCCGACCATGCCGCCAGGACCAGGTACAGCCACATGGACAGCCAGGCGGCCGGGACGTGGAGGAAGATGATGCGGTAGTACTCCTTCTGGGGATTGGTTCCGCCCAGGCGATCTGGCGTCTCGAAAAAGCCCCAGTAGAGGCCCGCCAGGGTCAGGACCAGGGCCAGCGCCGCAAACCAGGGGATCAAACGGCCCGCAAGGTCATAGAAGGTGGCCGGCGAGGAGTATCTGAACCAATGGATCTTCATGGGGTTACCGCGTGCGGCGGCTATTCCAGCGCGATGCGCAGGGCGGCGCCGGTAGCCAGGGGGGAGAGCGTCAGCGCCAGGAGCAGGAAGGCGCCCAGGAGGGAAAGGTACGGTTGGGTGTCCGCCAGGTCAATCATGCTGACGGTGACGGCCCCGGCCCCGTAGACCAGGACCGGGATATAGAGCGGCAGTATCAGGAGGGACAGCAGGATGCCGCCGCCGCGAAGCCCCAGGGTCAGGGCCGCCCCGATGGCGCCGATCAGGCTGAGCACAGGCGTGCCGACCAGGAGCGAGACCATCATGATCCATTGCGCATTGCCGGGCAGTTGGTACTGGAGTCCGACCAGCGGGGCGATGATGACCAGGGGCAGGCCCGTCAGGAGCCAGTGGGCCGTGACCTTGGCGAGCACCAGCACCGCGGGCGGTTGGGTGCTGAGGAGCATCTGCTCCAGGGTGCCATCTTCGTAGTCTGCGGCGAACAGGCGCTCGAGCGCTAGCATGGAGGCGAGCAGGGCGGCCACCCACACGACCCCTGGGCCGAGGATCTTAAGGGTTTGCTTCTCGGTGCCAACGCCCAGCGGAAAAAGGCTGACCACGATGATGAAAAAGAACAGCGTCGTCAGGACATCGGTCCGCCGGCGCATGGCCAGGGTGATGTCCCTGCCGAGGACGCACAGGAAGACGCGCAACACCCCTCAGCCCCCGAGCTGCAGCCGCTGGACTTGCCCGGATGTCAGGGGGACCTCCTGGTGGGTCGTCAGCACCACGATTCCCCCGCCGGCCACATGGTCGGCGATCAGCGACCCGAGCAGATCCACGGCATCCGTGTCCAGGGCGCTGAAGGGCTCGTCCAGGATCCACAAGGGGGCCCGGCTCACCAACAGCCGCGCCAGCGCTACCCGCTTCTTCTGACCCTGGGACAGCACCTTGGTCGGCAGATCCTCAAAGCCGGCGAGCCCCATGCGGCCCAACGCGATCCAGAGTGCATCGTCCGCGACTCGGTCGCCATCGAGGGTCGCGGCCACACGCAGGTTCTCGATGCCATTGAGGTCGCTCTTGATGCCATTGAGGTGGCCGAAGTAGAGCAGATCCCGCCGGTAGTCCTCGGCCAGGGCAGAGATGTCTTCGCCCTGCCAGTTGATCTGGCCGGCGTCCCTGGCCAGGAGGCCGCTCAGGGCGCGCAGCAGGGTCGTCTTGCCGCTGCCATTGCGGCCGCGCACGTGCAGCAGCGTGCCCGGGGCGAGGGAGAAGCAAAGGCCCGAGAACAGGCGCCGGTCGCCGCGCCTGCACTCGAGGTCGACGACATCGAGCATGGGGATCCCGTGGGCTGGTTCCCGGGGCGCCAGGGTCCCGGGCGAACGGCAGGCGGTCGTCTTCAGCGTCGAGGGATCGACCCAGAGGCTCGCCTTACCGAAAAGCTGGGCAACAGTAACCCGAGCGGGCGCAATGCACAACCGGGGCGGCTACTCCCGTCCTGTGACGGGGCCGACAGGTTTCGTGGACAGAGGCCAGACCCTCAGCGCTGCGCCACCCCGAGGCGAGCGCGAAAGACTGCCCGCCAGAGGCTGAAGCGAGGGCGGCTAGTCGTCCTTGTTCAACATGGCGTCGACCTCGCGCTCGGCCTCGGCCCAATCCTGCGCCTCGAAGCCTGGGGCGAAGTTACGCCCCTCTGCCTTGAAATAGGCAGCCTCTTGGATCATGGCATAGCGCGTCTGGGGATCGACGGATCGCCTGGCGCGGGCGGGCGTGGCGGCGGTTGGCTTGGCCGGTGCCGGCTTTGCGGGCGAGGGCTTGTCCGCGGCTGGCTTGACGGCCGCCTTGGCTTCGGTGGGCTTCGTCCTGGGGGCCGCTGGCGCTGCGGATGGCGGGACGGGCTGAGCGGCGGCGGTGGGGGCGGCAGCCGGGGCCGGCTTGGCCGCCTTCTTCGCTGCGGGCGGCTTCGCCACCGCCTTACCCACGGCCTTATCCGCCGCCTTGCCCGTGGCCTTACTGGGCGGAGCAGCCTTTACCGGGGTCTTCTTGGTCACGATCTTCTTGACGTCGTCGGCCATCGTCTCTCACTCGCCTCTTTATTCAAGTAGGGTTGGCCTGGGCTGATTGGTCCTGTCGCCGACCTGGTGGCCCACGCCGTGGCGGCTGGCGCCCGCCTGAGGGCGCCCCGCGCGGAGCGGCTGGCGTCCTGCCGGCCTTTGGGCGGTCTTGGTGCCGCCTCTGGGTTCGAAATCAACGAATCTGGTATCCGAGGTGTTTCAAAAGGGTCCGCTTCCGCGACGGCGCCCAGGACCGGGCTGAGGTCATGGGCGAGCGTCCGGCGAGCGCGGGTCTTTGGGGCAACGGCCTTCTAGGAGGCCAGGTTATGGAGTTGTCGATAGTGTGCCATCGTCGCGCGGTAGGGGAAAGTGCCGATGCCCGTGTCAACGACGTTCCGCTGCGCACGTCCCGCACAGGAGGGCGAAGCTTCAGACGATGGCTCGGCCCAGCGCCGGGGATGGCCGGGCCCGGACGCCAGGGCCGCGGCGGGACCTGCTCGATGACCCTCGGCCTGTCCCTCACGGCCCCGGTACCGGCCCAGGGTGCTTGAAGGCAGGGTGCGCCCGGCCGCGGGAGGCGGTTCATGATCCAGGCACCTCTGGTTGCCGGTAGCGTGCTGGGCAGGAGCGCCCCGGCGATGCCGCGTTGCCCCAGGGCGTGACGCCCGCGCGAAGCCCGCACGGGTGGAGACGGGCCGGCTGCATGATCAAAAGGGACAAATAAGCCAGCGGCCCGGGGGCACCGTGGGGGGAGCGAGATCGGATCGGCCGGGGCACCATCCCCGAATTCACACCCAGGCCCAGCTTGGGCCCAAACGTGCCGCCCCGAGGTTCCAGGCGACGTCCGCGCCTCGCGCGACAAGACCTGCGGTTGTGCCGTTCTGGGCCGCTCATGCGAGCCAGCGCACCAGGTAGTAGATGCGCTGGCCCTCGGACGATGTGGATGGACCATAGACGACGGCAGCGTGCAGGTTCTTCGCCGGGTCCGCCGCGGCGCGTGCGTCCTGCTCAGCGGCGAAGGGCGTGACACACCCCTCGGGGTACCGGGCACGGGAGCGGCGCGGCGTGCGGATCACGGCAAAGCGCTCGCTCAGGGAGCTCGACTGGGGATCGATAATGACGTTAGGCACGGGCTGGGTCCGATGCATGGAGGGGGCTGGGGCGATAATCCCGGCGCGCGGGCGCAGGTACCTGCGGGTACAATAGGGTCGCCGCGATGGTCCACCGGGTTGGTCCCCGGCGGCGGTCGCCACACCGCATCCATCCCGCGACGGGGTACATCGACCATGATCGCTCAGCACGCCCTTGTGCTCAATCTGCATCAGCCCTCTGGCAACCTTGACGATCTGCTCGCCCACAACGAGTGGGAGGCCAAGGAGATCCTCTTCGCGCTGGACCGCATCCCGCGCAGCCTCTGGGGCTATGAAGACCTGGCCCGGGTGCACCTGTCCCTTTCGGGCACCCTCCTGGAGACCCTGTCGAACCCCGAGTTCCAAAAGCGTGTTTATGGCATCGTCGATTGCGGGACCCTGCTCTGGCGGCTTCAGAATCATGATTTGTTCGAGATCCTGGGCACGGGCTACTACCACCCCGTCTTGCCGCTGATCCCGGAGGCGGATCGTTGCGAGCACCTTCACCGCTGGCTCGGCATCGCCCATCACATCTTCTGGCGCCCGCGCTTCGACGGCTTTTGGCCACCGGAGATGGGCTTCGCCATGGAACTGATCCCCCTGCTGCGCAGCCACGGCTACCGCTATGTCCTGGTCGACAGCGAGCACGTGGAGGCCGTCACCCCCATGAGTTGGCAGGAGCTGCGCTACCGGCCACACATCGCCCGTTATGGCAAGGACGAAATTATTGTGGTGGTGCGCGACCGCGACCTCTCCAACGCCCAGGAGTCGGGCATGGAGGTCGACTGGTTCCTCGGCGAGGTCGCCGAGCGGACCAAATGGTGCGACTTCCCCCCCTTAGTGACCACCTGCACCGACGGCGAGAATGGCGGTTGGTTTCGCAATACCACCAGCGGCTCGAATTTCTGGAGCGCCTTCTATCAGCCGCTGCTGGAGCGGGTGCGTGCCGGCAAGGCCGGGATCTCCCCGACCTTCATCAGCGACTACCTCCGCGTGCATGGCGCCCAGGGCGAGGTGGTCGTCCACACGGGGGCCTGGAACACCGGCTGGCACGACGGGCGCGGCTTCGTCCAGTGGACGGGCTCTCAGACCCAGAAGGACGGCCTGGCGGCCCTGGCCGAGGCCAGTGCCGCCCTGCAGCAGGCGCGTCAGCGGGTGACGGCCGAGCGCCCCGAGGACAGCGAGCTCGCCGGGCTGATCGAGACGGCCCACTGGCATCTGCTGCGTGCCGAGACCAGTTGCAATTTTTTCTGGGGCGAGGCCTGGGTGCCGCGCTCCACCGCCGACCTCGATGTCGCCCGTGACGCCCTGGCACAGGTGACGGCCAGGCTGGGGCCAGAGCCGGGCCCAGAGCTGGGTCCGGAGCCGGTGCAGGCCGTCGAGGCCTAGGCCCCGCGAGCAGATCCGCTGGACCTGCCGCGCTGCGGCCTGCACCGGTTGGGTGCGGGTCGGATCTTACCCGACGATCGACGCCGGGCGGCGGGTCGCTGCCTCGTGCTTGCTTACCCTCATCCAGTCATAAGGAGTCCAATCCGTGAAAGCCATACCGGAATACCTGGACGGGCTGCCCAACATCGCCGGCGCCGAGGATCAGGTCGCCGAGGCCCTGGCCCGAGGCCGTGGCAAGGAGCTGTACCGGGGGCGCGGCGGGGTCGCGTTCGACTCCGTGCGCGCCGCCTGCGCCATCGCCCTGCACCAGCATCAGCCACTGATCCCGGCCGGCGGGGGGGACCTCCACACCGCCGCCATCATCAGCAACCTCCAGTACATGATGGAGAACCAGGGCATCGGCGACAACCACAATGCCCCGGTCTTCGTGTGGTGCTACAAGCGCATGGGCGAGTTCATTCCCCAGCTTATGGGCGAGGGTAAGGCCCCGCGCTGCATGCTCGAATACTCGGGGACCCTGCTCCATGGCCTGCGCGCCATGGGCGAGCACCATGTGATCGATGCCCTCAAGACCATTACCTGCAACCCGGATTACGTCGGGGCTGCGGAGTGGCTTGGCATGCCCTGGGGCCACGCCGTGGCCCCATCGACGCCAGTGCAGGACTATCGGCTGCACGTACGCGCCTTTCAGCACCACTTCGCCGCCATTTTCGGCTGGGAGGCCCTGGAGCGGGTGCGCGGCTTCTCCCCCTCCGAGATGGCCCTGCCCAATCACCCGGACGTCGCCTACGAGTTCGTCAAGACCTTGGTCGACTGCGGCTATCAATGGGTCCTGGTCCAGGAGCACACGGTGCAGCAGGTCAGCAACCAGCGCCACCCAGAGCGCCCGCACCTGCCCCACAGGCTCGTCTGCACCAACTCCAAGGGGGAGACGGCCAGTATCATCGCCATCGTCAAGACCCAGGGCAGCGACACCAAGCTGGTGGCACAGATGCAGCCCTGGTATGAGGCCCAGGGGCTCAGCCGCTTGGAGCTGGGCGGGCGCTTGGTCCCGCCCCTGGTGACCCAGATCGCCGACGGGGAGAACGGCGGGGTCATGATGAACGAGTTTCCCGGCAAGTACTTTGAGGCGGTGCGGGCGGCGAGCGGGTCCGAGGTGCCGCTCATGAACGTCACCGAGTATCTGGAGCACCTGTTTGCCCTGGGCATCAAGGCGTCGGACTTCACCGAGATCCAGCCGCTCTTCCATGATCGGATCTGGGAGCGCATGCAGCCCGGGGATGGTCCCGAGCGGCTGGAGCAGGTGATTGCCGAGCTGCGGGCCGCCGATCACCGCTTCCACATGGAGGGCGGGAGTTGGACCAACAACCTGTCCTGGGTGCGCGGCTATGACAATGTGATCGGGCCCATGGAGGAGGCCAGCTCACTGTTCAACGAGCACGTCATCAAGCCTGGCATGCCGACCAACGAGCGCCGCTACCGCAATGCCCTGTTCCATCTGATGTGCTCCCAGACGAGCTGCTACCGCTACTGGGGCCAGGGCCTCTGGACCGACTATGGGCGGGAGCTCTGCCGGCGAGCGAGCGACATCGTCCGCCACGACTACCCGTAGCCGCGCTGCGGCCTGCAACCCGCTACCCCCGGTTAGGAGGAGGGCCTGGGAGCCGGGCCGGCGTCAGCCCCCGGTTCGGTTCATGTGCCGGAAGATGACGGGCTTCGCTTGGAGATCGAACGTGTGCCCCTGGGGCTTGAGCTGCATGGCCTCGCGGATGCCGTGCTGCAGCCGGTCAGGGTCGCCGGGGTGGTCCCGGAGGATGGCCCGCAGGTCGAGTGAGTGCTCCTGGCCCAGGCAGAGGAGGAGCCGGCCCTCGGTGGTCACCCGCACCCGATTGCAGTCGCCGCAGAAATTGTGGCTGTGGGGGGAGATGAAGCCGACCCGAGTCTCGCACCCGGGGATGCGATAGTAGCGGGCCGGCCCGCCGGTGGTCTCAGTGGTGGGGACCAGGGTGAAGTGGGCGGCCAGGTCCTGCCGGATCTGCTCGCTTGAGTAGAAGGCCTCGGCGCGGTCGTGGTCGCCGATGACGCCAAGCGGCATCTCCTCGATGAAGCTGATGTTGAGCCCCCTGGCAACGGCAAAGGACACCAAGTCTGGCACCTCGTCGTGGTTGCGCCCGCGCAGGATCACGGCGTTGAGCTTGATGCGCTCGAAGCCCGCGGCGATGGCGGCCTCGATGCCGGCCAGGACCCGCGCCAGGTCGCCCTTGCGGGTGATGCGACGGAAACGGTCCGCTTGCAGGCTGTCCAGACTGATATTGATGCGCCTCACGCCCGCGGCGCGGATGTCTGCCGCGAGCTTGGGGAGCTGGGAACCATTGGTGGTGATGACCAGCTCGCCCAGGCCCCTCAGCGCCGCGATGCGCTGCATGAGACCGACCACCCCGGGCCGAACCAAGGGCTCGCCCCCGGTGAGGCGGATCTTGCGCACACCAAGGGCGACGAAGGCCGCGGCGACTTGCTCGATCTCCTCGAGGGTCAGGACCTCCTCGCGCGGGGCGAAACGCTGGTCTGGCTCCATGCAGTAGACGCAGCGGAAGTCGCAGCGGTCGGTGACCGAGATGCGCAGGTAGGTGACCCGCCGCCCAAAGCCGTCGACGAGGGCGGGTGCCTGCTGGGCGGACAGGGGCGGGGCAGAGGGCACGGACATGGGCGGCCTGGCTCCCAGATGGGTGTCTTGGGCGGGCGCTTGGGGCACCGGCCCTGCGCAGATCCCGATGTGCAGCATCAATTAGCAGATCCAGCGCTGTCTGCCAAGGGGAGAGGTCAACCTCTAAGGGGCGTTTCGGCCGCAACTGAGGGCGAATAAAGGCGAATCATCGCGTGCTTGGGCTCAGGCCCGGTTGCCTTGCGGGTGACTGGAGCAAGGCCGGACGTCGCTCAGTCATTTGCGAAAATTTGCGGCCATCGGCGGCGAACCGACCAAACTAGGGTCAAGGCAGTTCGGGAAGCGCTGATTGATTGCGCTTCCCGTGCGGGCCAGGGATGGCCCGCCCGTTGCGAGGGCCTCAAGCCCTTGAAACGGGAGCGCCCCGCGACTCGCGCGTCGCGGAACGCGAGCGGATCAAATGCCGGGAGGGCATTTGATCAGCGTCTCCTTAGGGGGACGTGTCCGCTTGGTTGCGATGGCCTTGTTGGGTAGGGTCTGCAAGCACAGCCACCGCGGCGGCAGGCGACAGGACATGGAGGTGGGTGCGATCGTCGCGCTCGGTCAGCAGCCCCCATCGCGCTCGCAGGAGCGGATCCAGGGTCTCCGGCTGGGCTGTGACAAGGGCGAGGCGTAGACGGTTCATCCCGGCCTCGTCGCGCTCAGTCAGCCCGGTCGACACCCAGGCTGCCAGGTTGGCGCCCGCCTGGGCTGGATCCTCCACCTCGATCAGGTAGACGAGCAAGCGCCCGCCGACGGCGATGCGCCGCCCTGGCCGCGCCATGCCGGGCAGGCTCAGCGGGTCCTCCTGGATGCGCTCGAGCACCTCCGGTGGGCAGGTGCAGCCGAGGACGGCCCGGATGATGTGCTCGACGGCCGCCCGTTGGTGCTCCGCCGAGGCCGCATCGGTCGGCCAGGCCGCCGGCCCATGTTCCGGAGCAGCGTCAGCACCCATGGTGGGATTCCTCCAGCCGCGCGCCTATCTCCGCGACGGGTACCCCCAGGACCCAGGCAACGGCGGCGGCGGCGAGGTCCCCGGCGCCCGTTTCGAGCCAGGTCCTGCCGATGCTGGGCATGGACGTCAGCCGCGCGACGGATTCTTCTTCCGGACCAACGGCGAGCAGGAGCTCGCCATCCCGTTCGATGACGGCCCGACCGCCCCGGGCGCGATGGCCGCGGACCCTGGGGGGCTCCGGGTCTCGCGCCAGCCAGACGATCGACCCAGGACAGGCATCGGCGAGGGCCGCGGCGTGGGTGTCCTCGGCGTCCAGGATGGCGATCCCGTCCGGCGCAAGGCTCTGGAGCAGGCAGTGCGTGGCCGAGGTCAGGTCTTCTGCGCAGACGGGGTCCCCTGCATCGGGGCCTGGCGTTGCGGACGGCATCAGGACGCACACCCGGCAGCGATCGAAGTCCAGCCCTCCTCGGGCGATCGCCTCGGGCCGTACCTCGATGACGGCAACCTCTGCTCTCGGATTGAGAAAACAGGCGTCGGCGTCGGTCCCCGCCGAGCCAAGGGCGTCGCCGAGGCGGCGGCCGTCCAGAAACCGTCCATCCGCGGCGCTGAGGACGACGCCTGTGCGCCTGTGACTCAGGAGCCTGGCGATGCGCCCGGCGACGGCCGTCCCGAGGGCGCCGCTCACCGCGATCACCGGGATACGCCCATCCTGACCCGGCGGGAACAGCAGCTCGACGATGGCCTCGCCCACCGGGCGCGGGGTGCCCGCGGAGGGCTCCAGGTGCATGCGAAGCCCTGGGCCCGCGTTGACCTCCACGACGGCCCCGCCCTGGGACTCCAGGGACGCTCCGATGTCCTGGGCCAACAGGTCGACGCCCGCGATGTCGAGCCCCACCACCCGGGCCGCGTCCACCGCCCGGGCCGCGGCTTCAGGGTGGACCCGGTCGGTGATGTCGCTGGCCGTTCCACCCGTGCTGAGGTTCGCGGTGCGGCGGAGCATGACCCGCGCCCCGGCGGTGGGGACCGAATCCGCCGTGTAACCTTGCTCGGCGAGTACGGCAAGGCCGATGGCGTCGAGCTTGATGCGGCTCAGAACCGTGGCATGACCATCGCTGCGGCGTGGGTCGGCGTTGACCCGGTCAATCAGCTCGCGCACGGTGGCCACACCGTCGCCGATCACCTGGGCCGGCTCGCGCAAGGCGGCGGCGACCACCCGCTCGCCCACGACCAAGAGCCGGTGATCGGCCCCTGGGATGTGGCGTTCGCAGAGCACCTCCGGCGCCTCGGCCAGGGCCGCGGCAAAGGCCCGCTCAACCTGCTCCCGCGTGTGGAGGTTGGCACTGATACCGCGGCCGTGATTGCCGAAGCGCGGCTTGATGACCACGGGCAGGCCGAGCGCCTGGGCCGTGGCCCAGGCCTCCTCGGGATTGGCAACGGGGCGCCCGTCGGGGACTGGCACACCCACGGAGCGCAGCAGCAGGCGGGTCAGGTCCTTGTCCTGGGCGATGGCCTCGGCGATGGCGCCGGTGCGGTCGGTCTCGGCCGTCCAGACCCGTCGCTGGCGTACCCCCTGACCAAGCACGAGCAGGTTGGCCGTGCCCAGGCGCTGGACCGGGATGCCCCTCGCCCGTGCGGCCTGGGCGATGGCGCCCGTGCTCGGGCCCAGGTGCAGCTCCTGGCACAGCGCCCGCAGCCGGGCGATGTCGCTCGCCGCGTCGTAGGGCTCGTCCCGCAGCGCGGCGACCAGGAGCGCCCTGGCGCTGTCCAGGCAGGCGAGGGCCACGGCCGGCTCGTCGTACTCGCAGGCGATGCGGTAGCACAGTGCCGCCGGTTGCGCAGTGTGGTCCGCGACCGCGGCGGGTCGTGCGCTCCAGAACGCGACCCGGCACCCGGCCAGGGCCTGGAGGCCCAGGGTCAGCCGGGCCAGGGTACCGGCCAAGTCGATGCCGTACCCTGGCCGTCCCACAGGCTCTGGGTTCTCCGGCGAGTCGCACAGCCAGGCGCAACGGTGGTCTGCGAGCACTGCGCGGACCGCATCCCGAAGCCGATGCCAAGGCCGGGGGCTCGGCTCCGCGGGGAGATCCAGGCTCAGGGTGAATTCGATGACCGGAAGCTGGGTCCAGATATTCGGACCGCGCAGGGTCCTGATGCGTCCAATGTCGAGCACGTGTTGACCTCGGGCAATGGGTGCGCCAGGCACCATGGCTCGGATGGAGGCGGGCTAGGATACCGTTCCCGGTGCGTCAGGGAGGGTGTCCGGGGCCCGCGGCCGACCGGGCCCTGCGGCCACGATGCCCGGCAGTCCCTGGGCCGTCTGACCTATGGCCAGCCGCTCGCGCACGAAGGCAACCGTCTCGTCGATCTGGTCGGCTTGGATCAAGAGCAGGTCTCCCGGCTGCGCCGCCCACAGGGCCGCCTCGACCGCATCGCGCCAGCCGTGGATGGCCTGGATCTGCGCAACCCGCCCGCCGGAATCGAGCCCCTGGCGAAATAGCGCCATGATCTCCCCGGGGCGACGCCCGCGGGTGTAGTGGTCTTCGTATAGGATCACCTGGTCGAAATGGCTCCCTAGGATCTCGCCCTGGCGGATCATGTCGAGGTCGCGCCGGTCACCCGCCGCCGAGTACACGGCGATGCGCCGGTGGTGGGTGAAGTTGCCGAGGGCCGCAATCGTGGCCAGGAGGGCCGAGGGGTTGTGACCGTAGTCGAAGACCACCGTGGCGCCGTTGATGCCGAGGACATTGAAGCGCGCCGGGCTCTTGTCCGTATCGCCCCCGAAGGTCCCCAGGGCGCGCCGAACGGTGTCCCAGGGCAGGCCCAGTGCCCACATCCCGCCGGCACAGGCGAGCACGTTCTCGACCTGGAACAGGATGCGTCCGCCGCGGGTCAGCGGGACCTGGTCCAGGCCGATGCGGGCCGCCTCCTGTCTGCCCTCCGCTAGGACGAGGTGGCCGTCCGCGGCATAGGCGACCCGCCCGCCGCGCCGGCGATGCTTCATCAGTACCGGGTGGCGCCCGTCGCGGGCGAAGTACAGCACGCTGCCGCGGCACTGGCGGGCCATGGGTGCCACCAGGGGATCGGCGGCGTTGAGGACGGCGGTGCCCCAGGGGGCGACGCCCCGGACCAGGGTCTGCTTGACCTGGGCGAGCTGTGCCGCGGTCTCGATGCCGCCGAGGCCCAGGTGATCCCCCTCGCCGATGTTGGTGATCACGGCCAGATCGCAGGCGTCGAAGGCAAGCCCCTCGCGGAGGATGCCGCCGCGGGCGGTCTCCAGCACCGCCGCTTCCACCTGGGGGTTGAGCAGGACCAGGCGGGCGCTCTGCGGCCCCGCGCAGTCGTCTGTATCGATGCGCCGCCCGGCCAGATAGATGCCGTCGGTGCAGGTCATGCCCACATGCAGCCCGCTCAGGGTGAGGGCATGGGTGAGCAGCCTGGTGACGGTGGTCTTGCCATTGGTACCGCTGACGGCGGCCACCGGGATGCGACCGTTTTCCCCGGCCGGAAACCAGGTGTCGAGCAGGGCCTCGGCGACCCCTTGCCCTGTGCCGACGGTGCCCATGCCGCGTCGATCGAGGTAGTCATCCAGGGGGGGCTCGCGATGACCTCGCTGACCCGCCCATCCTGCGTCTCAAGGGGGCGGCTCGGGTCGTCCATGACCAGTCGCACCTCGGCGATGTCCAAGGCCAGTGCCCGTGCGGCGTCCAGGGCGCGGGCACGCACCTGCGGGTGGATCAGGTCGCTCAGGTCGGTCGCCGGTGGTGCAGGGGGTGCGTCCGGGGCGGGGGTCCAGCGGATGGCGGCGGCCAGGCGGCCTCCTGCTACCAGCAGTCGGTAGTGCGGACCCGTCACGGGGTCCTCGGTACAGGCGACCCCCACGCTCGCGAGCAGGTCCCGCATGAGCTGCCGCTCCCCGGTCAGCCACTGGGCGATGGCGCCTTGACGCTCGCTGCAGGCCTCGCGCGTGCGCACCTGGCGTGCGCCCTGCCCAAGCTGGAGCAGGCCCGAGCCTAGGCGGCGCACGGGGATGGCACGCCGGCGGGCCGCCGCCTCCAGCGCCAGTGCGAAGCGGCTCGGACGCCTCTGCTCCGCCGCGGTCTGCAGCCCCGCCAGGGCGGCTGGGAGGTCCCAGGGCTGGCCGCCGCAGATGGCCTTCAACAAATCCATGGCCGTCTGGGCGCACTGGGCGGGGACAAGCTCCTCGCGATACGGAAATGCGACAATGATGAGCCCGGGCTCGGCGAGCGGGCGGACGTGCAGAAAACCCTTGTCAGGCCAATTCAGCCTGGGACTGGGACCGGTCCCGCCTCCCGGCGGGTCTGCCGTCTGGCCTCCGATCGGTTGCCCAGCCTGGCTGCTCAACCGAGCCCCCAACTCCTCGCACAGGGTCAAGGTCACACGGGCGAAGGTCCGAGCCAGCCAAAGCTCCAGGGCGCGCCCTTCGTCCCTGCCCCCCAGCCGCGGCAGGGGGCAGGTCGGCAGGCGGGCGGAGAGCTCCCTGCGGATACGTCGGCACAGGTCTGGCAGTCCCTCCTCGGGGATGTCCGACAGGTCGAGCCAGACCTCGGCGACGGGAACGTCGGCCCAATGGTTGACGCTGAGCAGGCTCCGCAGGCGCTCGATGTCCATTCGCGTTCCGTGGCTAGGTGAGGGGTTGAAGGTAGGCAGCGGGCGGGGACCAGGGTGAATGCACCGGCGGGGCCTGCATCCAGACCCGGGTGCCCAAGGTCTGGTGCCAGGCAGCCACAGGGTAGCGGGGCCGCAGATCCGGCCGGGGTGCAGCAGTCAAGATGGCGCGCTCGAGGGGTCAGGCGGAAGAAGCTCGGCCCCGCAGCGGGGGGAGGGTTGCCGCCGCTGGCCGGTCCATGCGATGGCGCCAGGCCGCCGAGGGCACGAGGTCAGGCAGGGTCTTGCGGTGATGGTCGCCGGGGTGCGGCGCTGCAATGCTCGGACAGGTGACGGGGCGCATCGTCTTTGGCCAGAAAAATTCAGCGATTATGGTATGTTAGGCCGCCTACGAAGTCGATAGACGGGCGTGGTGGGCATGGCGTCCGTGCATGACGCAGCGACACTCCTGCGACGGCCACCCCTTCACCCCTCACGCCATGACATCCGTGTCGCCTGCGCAGATGAAAACACCGCTGTCATGCCGGGTCTCCGCCACGCCGGTCCCCTCCCGGGGTGACAGGGCGGCAAGGAGCGCCTGCGGCGCATTTTCACAGTAACTGATCCCCTTGATGCCGTCCTTCCCCTCACCAAACCAAGCCCGACAGGGACAGGCCGGGGCTCAGGCAGCGGCTGCTGCCCTGACCCCCGCGAGCGGAGCCGAGCTTGAAGGCCAGCCGGAGTCCCAGGCCGCGGTCCAGCCGGGCGCCAGGCTGGGATCGAAACTGGAGTCCAGATTGGGCGCCGAGCTCGCGGCGCGATTGAGCTCCCAATTGGGCGCGGGCGAATCCATCGTCGCCTGGTTCGAGCCCGACCTGGATCAGCGCCTGCACTTCACCCCCGGGCTGGTCTGCCTCACGCAGCGCCGCCTCTTGGCCCAGGGCGGCGATGCGATCCAGGACCGGAGCCTGCAAGGGGGACAGAACGGGAGCGGCGACGGAAACGGGGACAGGCGCCAATGGCGGAGCTGGCCGTTGGAGGACCTCACGGGGCTGCGTACCGCCGAGCAGGGGGGACCCGGTACCTTGGAGGCCCTGGGCCGCGACGGCCTGCTGGCCCATTGGCGCTACACCGCTGCGCGCTCCTCGGCGGCCCAACAGTTCGCGGAGCGGGTACGGCTCGCGATCCGCCGCCTCGGTCAGGCGGATGGGGGTCTGGATGAGCCCATCCAGGGCTCGGTCTGCCCGACCTGCGGCGGCATGATCGCTCCCGATCAGGACGAGTGCCCGTTCTGCTACGAGCCGCCCCTACCGCCGCCCGGGCGGTCCCTTTGGCGCCTGACCCGTTTCGCCCGGCCGAGGGCCGGGCTCATCGGCCTCGGCTTCGCCCTCATGCTCGCTGGCACGGCGGCGAGCCTGGTCCCACCCTACCTGACCATGCCGCTCCTCGATGAGGTCCTGATCCCCCACCAGACGACCGGTGCGCCGGTGGACTTCGGCCTTGCGCGGCTCTACCTGGCCGGCCTCGCCCTGGCCGCGGTCCTCGCCTGGCTGCTCGGCTGGGCCCGCACCTTTGTCATGGCCTCCGCCAGCGAGCGCATCGCCGCGGACCTGCGCCAGCAGACCTATGCCCATCTGCAGATGCTGTCGCTCGAGTTCTTCGGCGGCAAACGCACGGGGGATCTGATCTCCCGGGTCGGCAGCGATACGGATCGTATCTGCACCTTTCTGTCGGTGAACCTGCTCGACTTCGCCTCCGATCTGGTGATGATCCTCATGACCGCCGGGATCCTGCTGGCGATTGATCCCCACCTGGCCATGATCACCCTGGCCCCCTTCCCGCTCATCGCCTGGCTGGTCCACCGGGTGCGGGCACGTCTGCGCCACGGCTTCGAGCGCGGCAGCCGGGCCTGGGCCGACATGGTCAATGTGCTCGCGGACACCATCCCCGGCATCCGCGTGGTCAAGGCCTTCACCCAGGAGCGGCGCGAGATCGAGCGCTTCGCACGCGCCAACGATCAGGTGGTCGCCGCCAACACCAGGGTCAATACGCTGTGGGCCTTCTTTGGCCCGGCCGTCACCTTCCTCACCGACGCCGGGCTCCTCGTGGTGTGGGCCTTCGGGGTCTGGCAGGTGGCAGAGGACCGGATCACGGTCGGGGTCCTCACGGCCTTCGTGGCCTACATCGGGCGGTTCTACACGCGGCTCGAGGCCATGAGCCGCCTGGTCGGCGCCACCCAGAGGGCGGCGGCGGCGACCCACCGCATCTTCGAGATCCTCGACCGGGCCGCGAGCGTACCGGAGCCCCTGGCGGCCATCGACCCCGGGCGCGTGCAGGGTGCCATCGCCCTGCGTGGGGTCTCGTTCAACTACGGCCGCCGGCGGGTGCTGCACGACCTCAATCTGGAGATCCGTCCGGGGGAGATGGTGGGGCTCGTGGGTCACACCGGGGCCGGCAAGACGACCCTGATCAACCTCATCTGCCGCTTCTTCGACGTGGCCGAGGGCGCCATCCTGGTCGACGGGGTCGATATCCGTTCCTTCCCGGTCGAGGCCTATCGCCGCAACATCGGCATCGTCCTGCAGGAGCCCTTCCTGTTCTACGGGACCATCGCCGAGAATATCGCCTACGGCCGCCCGGACGCGACGCCGGCCGAGATCATCGCCGCCGCCCGCGCCGCCAGCGCCCACGAGTTTATCCTGCGGCTCCCCGACGCCTACGACGCCCTGGTGGGCGAGCGGGGCCAGGCCCTGTCGGGCGGTGAGCGCCAGCGCATCTCCATCGCCCGAGCCTTGCTCACCGACCCGCGCATCCTGATCCTCGATGAGGCGACCTCGTCGGTGGATACCGAGACGGAGCGCAAGATCCAGGAGGCCCTGGGGAACCTCACCCGAGGCCGCACCACCCTCGCCATCGCCCATCGCCTGAGCACGCTTCGCCGCGCCGACCGGCTGGTGGTGCTCGACCGCGGGCGGATCGCCGAGGTCGGTACCCACACCGAGCTGCTGCGGCACAAGGGCGTCTATGCGCGCCTCTACCAGGCGCAGCTCGAACAAGCCAAGCGCCATCTGAGCATCTGATCCCCTTATGACCCTCGCCATGACCCCCCGGACCACGCGGACCAGTCCAGGGAGCCGATCATGACCGCGTCCGTGCCCCCCGCGGACCGGCCCTTCCAACTGGCCCACGACCCCTGGGGGCGTCTCGTCCTGCGCGAGCCCGACGGCGCAGAGCACGTCGGTGTGGTGCCCGTGCGCGCCTTTCCCATCGGTTATCCGAACGGCTGGCTGGTGCTCTGCGATGCCGAGGGCCGCGAGCTGCGCTGCATCGAGGACCCGGCGTCGCTCCCAAAGGACCTGGGCAGGCTGCTCGATCAGGAGCTGGCCCAGCGGGAGTTCGTGCCGGTGATCCGGCGCGTGCGCAGCGTCTCCACCTACCTGGAGCCCGCCGAGTGGGAGGTCGACACGGACCGGGGGCGGACACGCTTCGTGCTCAAGACCGAGGACGACGTCCGTCGGCTCGGACCCTACCGTGCCCTGATCCTGGACGCTCAAGGGATTCGCTACCTGGTCCCCGATACCCGGGCGCTGGACGCCTACGGCCGCCGGGCCGTGGAGCGGTATCTGTGACCGGGTCACCCGAGTCGGGGGGACCCGCCGCCCCGGCGAGTCCCATCCGCTTCCTGCGCTTCGTCCACCTACGCGGGCCGAGCATCTGGACCTACAGGCCCGTGCTCGAGGCCTGGGTGGACATCGGCGACCTGGAAGACCGCCCCTCCAACACCATCCAGGGTTTCCCGGAGCGCCTGGCGGCCCTGCTCCCGGGGCTCGTGGAGCACAGGTGCAGCTACGGCGAGCGCGGCGGCTTCCTGCGCCGGCTTGCGGAGGGGACCTGGCCGGCCCACATCCTCGAGCATGTCACCCTGGAGCTGCAGGGTCTGGCGGGCCTCCCGGGTGGCTTCGGGCGGGCGCGCAGCGCCTCCAGCCGCGGCATCTACAGGGTCGCCGTGCGGGCCTGGGACGAGGAGGTCACCCGTGCCGCCTTCCACCTTGGGCGGGACCTGCTGCTGAGCGCCATGGACCCGCAGACCCAGGGTCCGGTCGATGTCGCTGCGAGCGTTACGACCCTGCGCGAGCTGGCCGATGCCCGGCTGCCCCCGCCCCTGCTGCGGGCGATCCTGGGGGCTGGGTCCGCCAAGGATCGCTGCATCCCCGGCGTCTTGGTCCGGTCTGGCCGCGCATCTGGGCTCGACCCAGGTCCTTGCGTGCAGCTTGGCTATGCGGCCGCGGCACGCCTGCTCTGGCCCGCACCGGTGCCGGAACCCGCTCGACGCGACGCGGGCCTCTCCGGGCGGAGCCTTCCCGAGGGGGCCCAGGCGATGCTGACGGTGGACGGGCATGGGATCGCCTTGGCCTGGGGGGATCGGGCGGA
>Ga0272446_1000417_pt1 | contig 67724 bp, 59 predicted proteins | sample YNPCB0061_FD_194587 | JGI IMG/M metagenome (GOLD analysis project Ga0272446, IMG submission 194587) | Hot spring microbial mat communities from Yellowstone National Park, WY, United States - YNP-CB-006-1 | ecosystem: Environmental > Aquatic > Thermal springs > Hot (42-90C) > Sediment | place...
GGACTCAACCTCCCCAAGCACTTCGAACTCAATCGCCAATGTAGTGCAGACTCGGCAATAGCCTGAATTGATTCTGAACGACTTAGCCGCCCTATGGGCGCTCTCGTGACGAAGTTGGGTTAGCGCCTCGGAGGAAAAAGGCTGGGGGCTGAAGCAACAGCCTCCAGCCTTTCGCTTGCTGCGCGATGGAACTGTTGCGGCCGCGCGGCGCTGCGCTCCGGTGCTGCAGGGGCCTCCCGCGCCTCCGTTGTCCAGATGCCGGCTCAGTTGGGGGCCAGCACGAAACTGAACGTGATGTCATTGGACCAGACGGCGGTCAGCGTGCCGGAGCCGTCCGCGAGCCGGACTACGGAGGCTCCTTGCAGCGTGGCAATCGCTCCGATCGGGGTCAGCACCGGCGCCGGACTGGAGCCAGCGGGCAATGTGTTCGCCGGAAAGCTGATGACATATTGGCCTGTGCCGTTGCGGGTGGCAGTCCACCCTGCAGGCAGACTTTGGGCCGTGCCGTTGGATTGGATCACGCCCCCCAAAGTTCTGTTGCCGGCGGAGGCTTCCACATAATACCCGTTCAGGTCGACAATCAGGTCTACCGGGTTTTCGACCCAAACATCGATCCCGCCATTTACGCCCGCGGCCAGGATCACCGCGTTGTTATAAAGGCCTGCGGTGGTAGCGTTCAAAAACGAGGTGTTCGGATAAGGGTATCCATCCGGCCACGCGCTCAGCCAAGCCAGCGGCCCAGGGCAGATGGCGAGAAGATTCAGGGAGAACGCCTTGGCCTCCGGCGGGATGATGCAGTTTGGGTGTGATTTGAGGGGGAACGTCCGAACCACCCTTGGCTGTAGCGACGGGGCGCCGAAGGGCGCGGGGAAACCTATGGAGCTGCGCGTGTCGACGAGACGACAGGGCGTGATACCAACAAATGCCAAGGGGCTTGTCAACGGCGTCACGCTGCCGGAGCGCGGCACGGCCTCTGGCGCCTGCGGTGCTTTGGATGCAGAAAGACCGGACGTTCCGGGAAGGTTCGCCTGTTGGGAAGGCATCCAGTACAAAGGCGCGCTCCAGTTCCGGATCGGGATTTCGATTTCGTTCTGCCATGCCCAGGCCGCGCATGGAAGCACGAACAGGAAAACCGCCAGCAAGGCATTGCTTGTAATGATTCTTGGCGAAATTCTCACGAGCCGCATCCTGCTCCTCCTTCGGCGCGCTTCAGGCTCATCCGTATATCCATGTCGGCGGCTCGGGGGTATTCCTACCCAGTGCGGGAACCGGGCTGCAGCTTCCGCGGATGACATGGAAATTGTTCCTATGCGGTCCGGAAGGAGCTGCCGCCCATTCCGGGCCGCCCGACTGGTCCGGGCCCGAGCCTCAAGGCCCTACAATGAAGAAATGAGGCGGCTCATCGTGCTGCGGGTGTTGATTGCGGCTTTCCTGTTTGCAGGGATTTCACTGGCGCAGACGGCGGTTCCTGCCCTTGACAAGACGCGGATCGAAGGCTTTGTCCGGCATCTGATGCTATGGGGGCCGCAGATCCAGGTTTCTCTTTCCGACCCCCGCCCCTCGGGCGTGCCCGGCCTGTACGAGTTGCAGGTTACTGCCAGATACCAGCAGTCGAGCGTGGAAGAGCTGTTTTTCGTCAGCGCCGATGGCAGGCACATCGTGCGGGGAGCGCTGTTCCGCACGGATCAGCCGCCTTACGCCGCCGACGCCGCCCGGATCCGCACGGAAGGCCATCCGGTGTTCGGCGCGCCGGATCCCAAGTCGGCCGGGTTGCAGCTTGTCGTGTTCAGCGATTTTCAATGCAACTTCTGCCGCGAGGAGGCCCGCTCCCTGCGCGAGAACCTGCCCAAGGCCTACCCGGGGCAATTCCGGATGGTGTTCCGCGACTATCCCCTCGAACAGATCCATCCGTGGGCCCGGCAGGCGGCGGTAGCCGGCCGCTGCGCCTTGCGCCAGGGCAACGAGTTTTTCTGGAAATACCATGATTGGATTTTTGAAAAGCAGCAGGAAATCAATCTGGAGAATTTCCGCCCGAAGGTTCTGGAATGGCTGAAGACAGCCGCCGGCGACGAGCCGGTGTTTGCCGCCTGCCTGGACAGCCCGGAGCCGGCGGCGGAAATTGCGGCCAGCATCGCCGAGGCCCGCCAGCTCCGCATCCAGTCCACGCCGACGCTGTTTGTGAACGGCCGCGCCTTGGCGGGGAATATTCCCTGGCCCCAGTTGAAGGCGATTCTTGATCTGGAGCTGGAATTCGCAAAGAAATCGGAATCATCCGCAGATTGTTGCACTCTGGCGCTGCCGGTTTTTCCGAAGAAATAAGAAGGATAATACATAAGAATGACCAGGAGACTTGCTTCGATTCTCACGGCCGCCATTGTGGCGGGCGCGCTGGCGGCCGCCGCGCTGCGCCCGGGCGCCATCCACGAACAGAGCTACCGGGACAGCGTGAAGTTTCTGGCTTCTGACCCGCTCAAGGGAAGGCTCACCGGCACGCCTGAAAACGAGAGGGCCGCCCGCTGGATCGCCAGCCGCTTCCGCCAGCTTGGACTGAAGCCTGTCCCCGGCCAGCGCGACTATTTCCAGCGTTTTGAAGTCACTGTGAGCGCGACTCTGGGCAAGGGCAACCGGCTTGCCGAGCTCGACGGCGGCAAGCCGCGGGGCTTGGCCTTCACGGAGGATTTCCAGCCGCTGAATCTCTCGGGCAACGGTCGCGCCGCCGGCGAAGTGGTCTTCGGCGGCTATGGCATCACCGCGCCGGAGTACGGCTACGACGATTACGCCGGCATCGATGCCAAGGGCAGGATCGTGTTGGTGCTTCGCCATGAGCCGCAGGAGTTTGACGACAAGAGCCCGTTTGCCGGCCGCGCTTACACGTCTCATGCGCAGGTGCAGAACAAGGCGGTGAACGCCAAGTTCCACGGCGCGGCGGCCGTGCTGATTGTGAACGACCTGCCCAATCATGCGGGCGACGAGGACCGGCTCGACCGCTTCTCCGGCCGCGTCGGCCCGACCTCCGCCGACATTCCCGTTGTGCAGGTCCGCATGGCGGTGGCGGAGGCCTGGCTGGCCCGCGCCGGCGTGAACCTGAAGCAGTGGATGGAGGAGACCGACCGGACTCTGAAGCCGAAGCCGGCGGCGGTCCCCAGCCTGCGGCTGGAGGTGGCCGCCGATGTTGTCCGCCGCCGCAGCGCCTCGCCCAACGTGGCCGCCTATCTGCCGGGCGAAACGGACGAGTACGTGGCGATCGGCGCCCATTTCGACCACCTGGGCCTGGGCGAGCAGAGTTCCCTCGCCCCGGACCTGGCCGGCAAGGCCATCCACCACGGCGCGGACGACAACGCCTCCGGCACGGCAGGGCTCCTCGAGCTGGCCGCGTATTTCGCCGGACGGCCGAAACAAAAGCGGGGCATCCTGTTTCTGGCGTTCTCCGGCGAAGAACTGGGCCTGATCGGGTCGAACTTCTATGTGAACCACCCGCTGCTGCCTCTGGAAAAGGCCGCAGCCATGATCAACATGGACATGATCGGGCGCATCCAGAACAACCGCGTGTACGTGGGCGGCACGGGCACGGGGGATTCGCTGAAAAGGATGCTGGAAGAGGCCATGGCGGGGTCGCCGCTGCAGTTCGATTTTTCCGACCAGGGCGGCTACGGGTCGAGCGACCACTTCTCGTTTGTGAACCGGCAGGTTCCCGTGCTGTTCTTCTTCTCCGGATTGCATGCGGACTACCACAAGCCCTCCGACACCTGGGACAAGATCAACGCCGGCGCCGCCGCGCAAATGCTGGAAGTGGTGGCGCGGCTGACGGAGAAGCTGGCCTCGGCTGAATCGCGGCCGCAGTTTGTGAAGGTGCAGATGCCGCAGCAGCCCGCCATGGCGGGCAGCTCGGGTTCCGGAGCGTGGTTCGGCTCCGTCCCCGACATGGGCGAGTCGAAGGAGGGGTTCCGGATCTCCGATGTCATGAAGGGATCGCCCGCCGAACAGGCCGGGCTGAAGGGCGGCGACGTGATCGTGGAGTTCGACGGCAAGCCGATCTCGAATCTCTATGATTTCACTTACGCCCTGCGGATGAAGAAGCCGGGCGACACGGTTGTGGTGAAGTACCGCCGGGACGGGCAGGTGCACGAGACGCAGGCGACGCTGCGGAGCCGGGGCCAAATGCGGTGAAGCGCCTCCCTCCGGCTAACGTCCCGGCGCGGCTCTGCCGATGAGAAGAGTGAGGCATGGCACAAGCAACGCTGCCTGAAGGAGTGGTGTGGGACCTCCCGCCGGTGATCCTGCACCCGTTTTCCGATCCTGCCGGGCCCGACCAGCTTGTCGAAAGCAGCCGCGCCCACCTGATGCTGGAGGGCATCCTGCCCATGGGCGGTCTCACGGAGGACGAACTCCTGCGTCGGCTGTTGTCGGGCAGGCTTACGGAAGTCAAGATGCTCTTTTACGTGGGCCGGGATCTGGAACGCTGGCTTTCACAATGCGCGGAGATGGCGGCGCGCGACCCGCACCTGAGCGGCGCGGGCGTCCATTCGGCGAGCTTCGCGGACCTGCTGGTGGAACATCCCCCGGAGAAGGTTCTCGCCAAGCTCACCAAGTGGGGCGTCTCCGATTACAAGTCGATCTTTTCCCGCGCGCTCGGCCTTCAGGCGGCGTTTTCCCAGCCGCCGGACTTCGATTTTGTCACGCCGGCGTTCATCCGGCATTACTTCCGGTTTGCCGATCAGCTCTGGCAGGCGAGGCAGTCTCTCCAGAGCTATCCCACGCTGCCTCCCGCGCAGTTCCGCTTTGAGCTTTACGCTTCCGCCGAGTACGCGCGCATGCTTGAGCGGCAGTGGGAAGAATCCTGACCTGCGCTGCGCCCGTAATGGCTGCCTCCGCAGGGTTGGCGATGCCCGCAAGCCAGACGCCGCCGTGTTCCTTTGCTCCGGGATATGATGTTCCGTTAGCAGAGGCACAAATCATGCAACCGACACGCCGAACCTTTTTCATGAGCACCGCGGCGGCTGCCGCGCTGGCCCAGCCCTCGCCGAACGACCGGATCCGCCTCGGCCTCATCGGCTGCGGCGGGCGCGGGCGTGACCTGCTCAAAATGGTCGCTTCTTCGGGCGAGAACGCTGCCATCACGGCCGTCTGCGACGTCTGGCGCGTCAACCGCGAGGCCATGGCGGCGGATGTCGAAAAGAGTTTCGGACAGGCGCCGTTCCAGACGACGCGTTACCAGGAAATCCTGTCGCGCAAGGACGTGGATGCGGTGCTGATCGCCACGCCGGACTTCACGCATCCGAAGATCCTGGCCGATGCCGTGGAAGCAGGCAAGGATGCCTATGTGGAAAAACCCTTCGCGACCACGTTCGAGGAGGCGCGGATGGCTTACGACGCCGTCAAGCGATCGGGCCGCGTGGTGCAGGTCGGCACGCAGCGCCGCAGCGAGGCCAAGTTCATGGCCGCGGCGGAAGCCATCCAGAAGGGCGTGATCGGCAAGGTCACGCGCGTGTCGATGGAGTATCACTTTTTCGAGCCCCGCTGGCGCCGCGATTTTCACATGATCCGGGCGGAGGACGTAGACTGGGAGGCCTTCCGGTTCGGCGGGCGCATCGAGGGCGGCTTCGACCCGCGCAAACTGCGCGAATGGCAGTTGTTCCGGGACACCACCAACGGCATTCCGGGCCTGTGGATGACGCACCTGATCGACCTTGCCGCGTGGTATCTCAACGATCCGTTCCCGAAGGGGGCCATGGCCATGGGCGGCGTCTACCACTGGAAAGACGGGCGCCAGACGAGCGATGTTTTCCAGGCGATGCTCGAGTATACGGATTGCCTGGTCACGTTCGCGATGAGTTTAACGAACTCCGCCGGCGGACGAAATCTCTGGTTCGGCATCAAGGGCATGCTCGACGCAGAGGCTAACCGCGTCTCCGGCGACGGCAGCCGCGACCCGGACCGCGTCACACAGGCATACACGCTGCCGCTGCCGCCGGAAGTCGAGTCCCACATGGCGAACTTCCTCCGCTGCATGCGCACGCGCGCGACGCCGCGGGCGAGCGTTGAAGCAGGCTATTCGCACGCCGTGGCCACCTGCATGGCGGCCGTGTCGCTGGCCGCCGGACGCCGCGTCGGCTATGACCCGGCCAAGCGGGAACTGGTATGACGCGGCGTGATTTCCTCGCCGCCTCCGCCATGCTTTTCCGCAAAGACGCGCCCGCGGTGCGCGCCATTGAAGCCCTGCCCGTGCGCTATCCGGTGACGGGCTACTTCCGCTTCTTCACCAAGCCGGAGCGGCCGGCGGTGTTCGTCAAGATCACCTGCGAAGACGGCGCCACAGGCTGGGGGCAAAGCGTTCCCATCCCTACATGGAGCTACGAGACGCTCGAGTCCGTCGCGGGAACGATAAGGCAGTATCTGGCGCCGCCGCTGATCGGCCTGAACCCGACCGATTTGGCCGAAGCCCACCGGAGGATGAACCGCGCGATTGCGCCTTCGTTTTCCACGGGCATGCCGATCGCCAAGTCCGGCATCGATATGGCGCTGCACGACATCGCCGGGAAACTGGCCGGAAAGAACGTCGCCGAGCTGTGGCAGCGCAAGCCGGTTGAAAAGATCACGCTGAGCTGGACCGTCAACGTCCGCTCTCTGCAAGAGGCGGAAGAACTGCTGGAAGCGGGCCGCAAGCAGGGCTACCGGCATTTCAACATCAAGGTGGCGCCGGACCCGAAGCTGGACGTGGAGCTGGCGCGCCGCGTGCGGCGGTTCGCGCCGGAGTGCTTCCTTTGGGCGGATGCCAATGGCGGCTATGATCTGGCGACGGCATTGGAAGTTTTGCCGAAGCTGCGCGACGCGGGCGTGAATGTGATGGAACAGCCGCTGCCTCCGAACCGCCTCTCGGGGTTGCGAGAGCTGAAAAAGCAGGGCGCGTTGCCGCTGCTGCTCGACGAAGGGGTCGTCAGCGTCGCGGATCTCGAGGAGTTCCACAAGCTCGGCATTCTGGACGGCGTGGCGATGAAGCCCGCCCGCACCGCCGGGCTTTGGGATGGCAGGCAGCAGGTGGAGTATCTGGAAAAGCACAAGCTGATGTTCCTGGGCAGCGGACTGACGGACCCGGATGTCTCGCTGGCCGCGTCGCTGGTGCTGTTCGGCGCGTACGGCCTGAAATATCCGGCCGCGCTCAACGGACTGCAGTTTCTCGCCGGGTCGTGGCTCCGGCAGCCGTTCCGACTGGAGGACGGCGCGCTGCGCGTGCCGCGCGGCCCCGGACTGGGCGTGGAAGTGGATGAGGAGAAGCTCCGCCGTGATTCGCAAGGGTAGAACAAAGATTCTGATTCTTGTTTTTGCCGCGCTTCCCGCCGCGGCGCAGATGGAGTGGCGCGAGGTTCCGGGACAACGGATCGAAGTCCTCGACGCGGGCCGGCCGGCGCTGGTCTACAACTACGGCCCGCAGTTGCCCGCCGGCGTGCCGGAAGACCGCCGCCGCTGCTGCTACGTTTTCCCGCTGTACACGCCCGGCGGCGTGTCCATGCTGGACGACTTTCCCAAAGACCACTACCACCATCACGGGCTGTTCTGGGCGTGGCCCGTGGTGGAGACGCCCGCGGGGCGTTTCGACCTGTGGATGTACCGCGGCATCGAGCACCGCTTCGAGGGCTGGATCCGGCGCGACCCGCGCGAGGGCGCCGCGCAGCTTGTCGCCGAAAACGGCTGGTACGCGAAGGGCTCGCGCATCGTGCGCGAAGTGGTGGAGATCCTCGTGCATCCCTCCAAGGGCGGCGAGCGCCGCGTGAATATTACGCTCGAGTGGGAGGCGTTGCAGGAGCCGGTCACGCTGCGAGGCTCGCAGGAGCAGGGCAAGAGCTACGGCGGCTTCAGCGCCCGCTTCGCGCCGCGGGAGGGCACGGTGATCCGTTCGAGCGAGGGACCGGTGACAAAGGACGAAGATCTTGTGCCTCACCGCTGGGCGGAGATGGAGGCCTCTTACGGAGGCCGCAGGGCGGTGCTGCGGATCACGCCGCACGAGGCCAACCCCGGGGTCCCGTATCAATGGTGCCTGAGGAACTACGGCTTCGTGGGCGCGTCGTTCCCTGGCAGGGCGGGGCAATCCAACGGCTACACGCTCCAGCCTGGCGTGCCGCTGCGGCTGCGCTTCACCGTGACCGCCGCCGATGTGCAGTGATTCCGGTCCGCACTGCCCGCCTACAATGAAAGAAACGCGCCGGTTTTGACGCGCGTCCCCGTGGAGGAGGTCCTGCCGGAAACAGGCGGGCAGGAATTTGTTCTGATCCCCGGAGCATGCCGATGCAAACAATCCGCACTCTTTTTGTTTTCTTCTCCGCCTTGGGCGCCTTGCGTGCCGACATGGTTTTTCTCTCCAACGGCGACCGCGTCAGCGGGCAGGTCATCTCGGCCGACGCCAAAACGGTGGTCATCAAAACGCCCTATGCGGGCGAGCTGAAGATCGAGCGCTCCGCCGTTGCCGACATCCGCGTCGAAGCGCCGATGTACGTCACCCTGGCCGAGGGCGCGGTGATCGTATCGAAAGTGGAACCCGGCGAAAAGGCTGTCCGGCTGATCCAGCCCGACGGGCTGGTGAAAACCGTCTCTCGGACAGAGATCACCGCCCTGCGCAATGAAGCCGCCCAGAAAGCCTACGAACGGGAAGAAGAACGATGGAAGCATCCCCGCTTCAACGATTTCTGGCGCGGCTCGATGACCTTCTCCGTCGCCAATACCAGCGGCAACGCGAAGACGACCACGCTCAGCACCGCCGCCAACGCCGTGCGCGAGGCGGGCAAGAATGTGCTCGCGCTGAATTTCTCGCAGATTTACGCCACGCAAAGCACGACCGAGCCTTTCGGCGCCACAGCCAACCGCATCAGCGGCTCCGTCCGCGCCGACCGCCGCGCCAACGGGCGGCTCTTCCTTTACGGCATCAACGCATACGACTACGACCGCTTCCTGGCGCTCGATTTGCGCAGCGTGTTCGGCGGCGGCCTCGGCTACAAGCCATGGGCCAGCCGCAGGGGGGCGCTGGAGCTGAGCGGCGGCGCGAACTGGAACCGCGAGAAATTCAGCCGGCAGGAAGGGCCGCTGGTTCGCAACTCGGGCGAAGCCGCGGCAGGACAGGAGCTGACGCTGCAGCTTCTGTCCCGCCTGAAACTGTTCGAGCGCGCCGGCTTCTTCCCGAACCTGACCAACCGCGGCGAATACCGCCTCAACTTTGATGCCAACGCCGCCGTGCCGGTCATGAAGTGGCTGGAGTGGACCGTGGGATTGAACGACCGGTATCTGTCGAACCCGCTCCCCGGCAAGAAAAAGAACGACCTCGCCATCACCATGGGCGTGCGCGTGAGCTTCGACCAGACGCGGCGGTGACGGGCGGAGCGGGCATTCCCTTCGCGTCCGCCTCTCACTCGAGGCGAGCAGTTGCGAGAACCTCGGTCCCCGCGGCTCGCCAGGCCGTGCCCCGGTCTCCGCAAGGCGCGGGTTACAGCTTCGGCCCGTGATCGGCGAGCGAATCCGGGATGTGCTCTTCCTTGGTCAAGTACTGAAAATTCTCGATGAAGCGCGCCGCCAACGAGCGGTAGCGCTGCATATACTCCTCGCGGCTGGACCAGGTGGATCCCGGATCGAGCAGCGCGTCCGGCACGCCCTCCAGGTGCTTCGGCACTTCGAAGCCGAACACAGGGTCCGTGTAGAACTCCGCGTCTTCGAAATGCCCGGCCAGCGCGGCATGCAGCAGCGCACGGGTGTGTTGGATGGAAATGCGCTTGCCGATGCCGAAGGGGCCGCCGGTCCAGCCGGTGTTCACCAGCCAAACGGTGGCGCCGTGCTTCATCACGTTGGCCTTGAGCATCTTCGCGTACTCATACGGGTGGTGGACCATGAACGGCCCGCCGAAGCAGGCGGAAAACGTCATCTGGGGCTCGGTGCCGAGGCCGATTTCAGTGCCGGCGATCTTGCTGGTGTAGCCGCTCATGAAGTGATAGACGGCCTGGTCGGGAGAGAGCCTGGCGATGGGCGGCAGAACGCCGTTGGCATCGCACGTCAGAAAGATCACGTTCTTCGGGTGGCCGCAGCGCTTCTCGGGAATCGCGTTCTCGATGAAAGCCAGCGGGTAGGCGGCGCGCGTGTTTTCGGTCAGCCGGTCGTCGTTCAGGTCGACCAACCGCGTGCGGGGATCGAAGACGACGTTTTCGAGAATCGTGCCGAAACGGCGCGTGCAGGCGTAGATCTGCGGCTCGGCGGTCGGCGACAGGCGGATCACCTTGGCGTAGCAGCCGTCTTCGAAATTGAAGATGCCGTCGGGCGACCAGCCGTGCTCGTCATCGCCGATCAGCCCGCGTTCCGGGTCGGCGGAGAGCGTTGTCTTGCCTGTGCCGGAGAGGCCGAAAAATATGGCCGCGTCGCCGCCGGGCCCGACGTTGGCCGAGCAGTGCATCGGCAGCACGCCCTCGAACGGCAGCAGCGCGTTGAGGACGGTGAAGATGGTCTTCTTGATCTCGCCGCCGTAGCAGGTGCCGGCGATGATGGCGGTGCGTTGCGCCAGGTTCAGCACGATCGCCGTTTCCGTGCGCGAGTTGTCGATGAGCGGGCTGGCAAGGAAGCCGGGCGCGGTGATCACCGTGAACTCCGGCACGTGGCTGCGGCAGGCGTCCAGCGTCGCCGGCTTGAGGAACATCGTGCGCGCAAACAGCGATTGCCAGGCGTGCTCCGTGATGATGCGCACGGGCAGGCGGTAGTTGGGATCGGCGCCGCCGAAACAATCCTGCACGAAAATATCGCGCCCCTGGAAGTAGGCCAGCACGCGGTTCAGCAGCGTGTTGAAAGCTTCCGGCGTGAACGGGCGGTTGTACTGCCCCCACCAGATGTAGTCTTCCGAGGAGGGCTCGCGGACAATGAACTTGTCCGCCGCCGCGCGCGCCGTGTGCTTGCCCGTATGGACGATCAGCGGCCCGTTGGCGGCGATCCAGCCTTCGCCGCGGAACACGGCTTCTTCATACAGCGCAGGCTCGGGAAGGTTCCAGTAGACCCGGCGGACGTTGTGGAAGCCGTGGTTTTCGAGCCCGTATGTTGGCTTGGCCAGCGCCGCCTGCGACGAGGCAGGCGAGGGGATGTCGGTGTAGACGTTCATCAGATGCTCCAGACCCGGGAATCACATCCAGTCGCGCACAAGCCGGCGCGTGCCGATGTAAATCTCGTTCGGCGAGGTGGGATCGAGCGCCCAGCGCATTCGCTCGATGCCTTCGGTGATCTCCTTGATCGTGCCGCAGAAGCTGATCCGGAGGTGCCCTTCCATGCCGAACTCGACCCCGGGCACCGTAACGACGCGTACTTTCTCGAGCAGGAACTCGGCCAGCTTCTTCGAGTCCTTCATGTAGTTTGAAAAATCCGGGAACGTGTAAAATGCGCCGTCAGGCTGTGTGACGCGAACGCCGGGGAAAGCGCGCAACCGCTCCATCAGCACGTTGCGGTTGTTTTCGAGCGTCAGCCGCAAAGCGTCAATCGAACTCTGGATGCCGTTGAGCGCGCCCGCCGCCGCCCACTGGGACGGCGTCGCGGGGCCGGAGGTCTGCTGCCCCTGGATCGTCGCCATTGCGGTGGCCAGCTCCCGCGCCGCCACCGCCCAGCCGATGCGAAAGCCGGTCATTGCGTACATCTTCGAGACGCAGTTGATGACGATGACGCGGGAAGAGTCGATGTCTTCCTGTGCGAAGTCGTACACGTTGATCGGCGCGCGCCCGTCGAACACGAGCCGGTTGTAGGTGTCGTCCATGATGAGGAACAGCGACTTGCGCCGGCACAGGTCGACTATGCCTTCCACGAAATCGCGCGAGTACATCACGCCGGAGGGGTTGTTGGGGCTGTTGATGATGACGGCTTTCGTGTAGGAACCGACAGCCGCGGCGATCTCGTCCACCGTGGGACAGAACGACCCGTCCTCGGCGCGCACCGCCACCGGCGTGCCGCCTGCCAGTTTGATCATCTCGGGGTAGCTGACCCAGTAGGGAACCGGGTAGATCACCTCGTCCTTGGGGTCGAGGATCGCGATCAGCGCCGCCATGATCGCCTGCTTCGCGCCGCAACTGGCCACGACGTTCTCCGGGCGCACGGAGCGCCCGTAGCGCTCCTCCGTGTAGCGGATGATGGCGCGTTTCAGGGCGGGGATGCCGTCGGGGGGCGTGTATTTGATGTCGCCCGAATTCAGCACCGAGGTGCAGGCGATGACGGCGTCGATGGGTGTTTTCGACTTCGGCTCGCCTCCGCCCAAATGGATGACCGGCTCGCCTTTCTCGCGAAGCTGCGCGGCGGTCTGATTGAGTTTGAGTGTGACTGACTCCCGGATCGTCCGGGCCATCTGGCTCAGGTTCATGGAAGATCGGCTCCCAAGCGGAGTTCCCCTTGAGACAAGCCTCCCTGACAGCGGTGCGCCGGTTAGCGCGTATTAGCCATATGATGCACTCTCGCGGCCTGCTCCCGCAACTCCGCCCGGGTGTAACCCCCGGCGTCCCGTTCTGCGCCAGAATCACAATAGCGTGACCACGCGATACAAAAGGGGATTCCCGTCCATGCACAGAAACCGATTGCTGACGATCGCAGCCCGCTGCGCACTGGCGGCGGCGCTGCTTCTTCCCGCCATGGCCCGCGAGGCGAAGCTCGTGCGCTACCCGGCCTATCACGCCGGGCGCGTCGCCTTCACCTATCTGGCCGACATCTGGATTGCCGACGAATCCGGCAAGAATGTCACCCGGCTGACCGCCCATCCGGCGCGCGACGCCTGGCCGCGCTTCTCGCCGGATGGAAAGTGGGTCGCCTTCTCTTCTGACCGGAAAGGCAACCTCGACGTGTATGTCATCCCCGCCGCCGGCGGGACGCCGCGGCAGCTCACCTTCCACTCCGCCGATGACAATGTCCTCGGCTGGACGCCTGACGGCAAGGCCGTGCTGTTCTCCTCCATGCGCGGCGACGATTTTCTGGCCAAACTCTGGCTGGTGGACGCCGAAACCGGCGCCGAACGCCCTGCGGGAACCGACTACGGCCTCGCCGCGAGTTTCTCGCCGGACGGAAAGCGCATCGCCTACAACCAGCGCGGGCAGGTTTACTGGCGCAAGTATTACCGCGGGTCGTACCAGACCGACGTCTTCGTGCTCGACCTCGCCACCAGGAAGTGGGCCAACCTGACGCAGTTTGACGGCATGGACTCCTGGCCCATGTGGGGCCGCGACGGCTTCATCTACTTTGTCAGCGACCGCGACGGCGGCGGCCTGACCAACATCTGGCGCGTGCCCGAGAAGGGCGGCAAGGCGGAAAAAGTCACGCAATTCACCAGCGGCGACGTCCGCTGGCCGGCGATTTCCGCCGACGGCAAGGCGATTGTCTTCGAGCATGATTTCGGCATCTGGAAGCTGGACGTCGCCAGCCGCAAGGCGGCGCCCATCCGGCTCGACATTGAAGCGGAGACGCAGCTCAATCCGGAGGAGGTCCGCACGTTCCAGTCCCGCGCCGACGAATTCCATGTGCAGCCCAACGGCAGGCGCGTCGTATTCAGCGTTTACGGCGAGCTTTTCACGGCGCCGGTGGAAGAGGGCGAGCTCGTCCAGCTCACTGAAGGCGCGGCTCGCGACCGGGAGCCGCAGTGGTCGCCCGACGGCAAGCAGATAGCCTATGTCAGCGACCAGAGCGGGCGCGAGGAGGTTTGGGTTGTCCCTGCCGACGGCGGCGCGGCGCAGAAGGTGACGGATCTCGACACGCTGAAGATGGAGATCCGCTGGTCGCCGGATTCGAAAGACATCCTCTTTACCACCTCCGACAACCGCCTGTTCCGCCACACCGTGGGCGGCCAGAAGATCCAGCTTGCCGCGTCGAAATACGGCAACATCAGCTCGCCGGTCATGTCGCCTGACGGCAAATGGGTGGCATTCGCCATGGCGGACGAGGCGCGCCAGACCGACATCTGGCTTGTTCCCGCAGCGGGCGGGGCCGAGCCCCGCAAAGTCACCTTTGATTCCTATCCCGACCGCCTGCCGCGCTTCTCAAGCGACGGACGCAAGCTCTATTTCATTCGCATGGAGAGCACGGGCATAGGCGGCTTCGGCGGCGTGGCGGATCTGGCTGGTTCGCAACTGTGGGTGGTTCATCTCGAGAAGCTCGAAAAAGACCCCAACGCGCCGGAAGAGCCGGCTGACGAGGCCGAAGGCCCCGCCGCCGCCATGCGCCGTGCGCAGCAGCAGAACCAGCCTCCCAAAGAAATCCAGATCGATTGGGGCGGGCTCGAGCGCCGCACCTCGCAGATCACCCGCGTCGCCGGGGGCGTGAGGACCTACGAGGTCGTCCCGGGCGGCCGCACGCTCGTGTTCGTCACCACGGAAGGCACAGGCATGCGCGGCACGCCGGTCGTCTACACGATCCAGGACAACGGCCGCCGCCAGACCCGCGTGCTGGCGGGCAGCGCGCCCGCCGGGGGCGAGGGGCAGGACGGGCCGCCCACGCCGGGCATGGGCATGTTTGGCGGCGGCATCTCGCAGCTTGCCGTCACGCGCAACGGGCGGACGCTGTTCTTCAAGGAAGGCGAGGGCATCTATTCGGTGAACCTGCCGGCGCCGGCCGCCGGCGCCGGCGGAGGGGCCGGCGGCGGGTTTGCGGGAATGGCCGCCGCCATGCAACAGGCTGCCTCCGGCGCGCAGGCGGGCGGCGGGGCAGGCGCGGCGCGCCGGCGCATCAACTTCACCGCGCGCGTCCGTATCGACCACCAGCGGCAGTGGCAGCAGATGTTCGATGACGCCTGGCGCACGATGAAATACCGCTTTTACGACCCGAAGATGCACGGCTACGACTGGGACGCCATGCGCGCCAAGTATCAACCGCTGGTCGAATTCGTCGGCGACCGCCAGGAGTTGCTCAACATCATCAACGAAATGATCGGCGAGCTGAACGCCTCCCACACGGGCGCCGCTCCGCCGCCCGGCGGGCGCGAGGGCGCCGTGCAGACGCAACACCCCGGCATCGAGTTCGTCCCGGACGAGGCGGCAGGGCGATACCGGGTCGCGCACGTTTACAAGAACGGCCCTGCCGACAAAGACTGGGTGAAGGTGAAGGCGGGCGACTATCTGCTTGCCGTCGACGGCAAGCCGGTCACCGTGAAGGACAACCTCTGGAAGTTCATGCACAACCAGCGCCTGAACCGGAAAATGACATTGAAGCTGAACGACAAGCCTTCCGAGGACGGCGCCTGGGAGGCGCAGGTCGAGCCCGTCTCCGCCATGCAGTACGCTGCGCTCCGGTACGAAAAGTGGGTCCAGGACCGGCGCGACATGGTGGACAAGCTCTCCGGCGGCAAGGCGGGCTATCTGCACATCCGCGCCATGGACCAGACTTCTCTGCGGAAATTCGAGAAGGAATTGCGCGAATTCCGCAACAAGCCGGCGCTGATTATCGACCAGCGATTCAACGGCGGCGGCAACATTGAACAGCAGTTGCTGGCGATCCTTGTGCAGCGGGAATACCAGGTCTGGCAGCCGCGCGGCACAGAGCCCACGGAGCGGCCCTTTGCCGGGTATTTCGGCAAAAAAATCGTTCTCCAGAACTGGCGCTCGGCTTCCAATGCCGAAATGTTCCCCGCCGGATTCCGCGCCCTCGGGCTGGGCAAGACGCTCGGCACCCAGACCATGGGAGCGGTGATCGGGACAGGCAGTTATTCCCTGATTGACGGCTCGACGGTGCGCACGCCCGGCGTGGGCGTGTTTCTGGCCGACGCCAAGCGGACCAACATGGAGAACCTCGGCGTCAAGCCCGACATCGAAGTGGAAAACACGCCCGAGGACAACCTGAACGGCAAGGACCGGCAACTGGAAGCCGCCGTCGCCGAACTTTTGAAGGAGCTGGGCGCGAGGTAGGCGGCTACCACATGTGATAGAGGCCGCCCGCCTCCTCCAGCCGGACGTCCGTTTCAAAAAGCGCGCTGAGCCGTTCGCGGTTCAGCGCGCCTTTCTTCGGTCCGTCGTGGAAAATGCGCCCGTTTTTCAAAAGAATGGCCCGCTCCATTTCCGGGATAATATCCGGTAAATGATGGGTGACCAGGATCACCGTGACGCCGGCCCGCGCCAGGCGGCTCATGGCGTCGCGGACCTCGCGCTGCGCCCGCACGTCGAGCGAATTGGATGGCTCGTCCAGCACAAGCGCCCGCGGGTCGTGCACCAGCGCACGCGCAAAGACAGCCCGCCGCACCTCGCCGGAAGACATCCCCGTCAACGGGCGTGAAGCCAGATGATCCAGGTCGAAAAAGCGCAGCGCCTCCATCGCGCGCCGCTCCATCTCCGGCGTCACCCGGTGGTTGGGCCAGATGCCGATGCTCGAGAAAAACCCGCTCAACACGGTTTCCAGCGCGGAATAGGGCCGCGTGCATTCCTGAACCAGATCATTGGTCACGATTCCAAGCAGCGACCGCAGTTCGAACAGATGCCAGGTATCGCGCCCCCAAAGCCGGATGCGGGAACGGTCCGGGTAGCGGGGATACAGTTCGCGTGTGAGGGCTTTGATCAGGGTCGACTTGCCGCTGCCGTTGGGGCCGAGAATGACGGTGTGCTCGCCCTCGTGGATCCGGAAAGACACATCCACAAGGGCGGGCGTGCCGTCGCGGTGGATGGTGACGTTTTCAAACGCGATGACCGCAGCATCCGGAGCAGCCATGGGCTTGCGTTCCCGCGGGAGGCGTTCTCCCGGCTACCGGCCGCCGGCCCAGCCGCAGGCCAGCTCGACGAACGTGCGCACGGGAAACCCGGTGGGTCCTTTGGCCATCCAGGGTTTGGCTTCCTCGAGCCAGGCGACGCCGGCGATGTCGAGATGCACCCACGGCTTGCCCTCGGCGAACTCCTCCAGGAATTTCGCAGCCGAAATGGAGCCGCCCCAGCGCCCGCCGATGTTGGCCAGATCGGCAAAGGCGGACTTGAGCAACTCGCGGTATTCGGCGTCCATGGGGAACGGCCACACGCGCTCCCCGGCCGATTTCGCCGCGTCCAGCACCCGCTGCTGCCACGCCTCGTCGTTCGAAAACGCGCCGGCGTAAAGGTGGCCCAGCGCGACGGCGATGGCGCCGGTGAGGGTGGCTGCATCGACGATGTGGGTGGCGCCCTGGCGCGCCATCCAGGCAAGCGCGTCGGCCAGGATGAGGCGGCCTTCGGCGTCGGTGTTCAGCACCTCGACAGTTTTGCCCTGAAATGTTTTGACGATATCGCCGGGCCGCTGCGCCTTCGAGCCGGGCATGTTCTCGACGCACGGGGCGCAGGCGGTCACCTGAACGGGAGGCTTGAGGCGCGAGAGGGCGCGCATGGCGCCGAGCACGGCGGCCGCGCCCGCCATGTCGTACTTCATCTTTTCCATGCCGTCGCTGGGCTTGATCGAGATGCCGCCCGTGTCGAAGGTCACGCCCTTGCCCACCAGCGCCAGATGGTCCTCCGAGGCGGGGTTTTCGGGCCGGTAGCGCAACACGATCATGACCGGCGGCTCGGCCGAGCCCTGCGCCACGCCGAGGAGAGTATTGAAGCCGAGCTGCCGCATCCGCGGCTCGTCCAGGATCTCGCACTCCAGCCCGCATTCCGCCGCCATCGCCTGCGCGCGCTCGGCCAGCACGCGCGGCGTCAGCACGTTGCCCGGCTCGTTGACCAGCGCCCGCGTCCAGTTCTGCGCCTCGCCGACGATGCGCGCCGTCTCCAGCGCCGATTCCAACCGGGGCGTGATCTCGATGCAGGAGATCTCGACCCGCTCCAGCAGCTTGCCGCCGTTCTTCTTTTCGGTCTTGTACTGGTCGGGTTCGTAGCTCCCCGTGATCAGCCCCTCGGCCAGCGCGCGCAGCATGGCGGGCTCACCGCAGGGGTGATCCAGACGGATCGCCGCCTGCGTGATGGAGCGGGACTGCAATGCCCGAGCCATGACGCCGCCGGCGAGCCGCATCTGCGCGGGCGTGAACTTCGCCTTCTCGCCGCAACCTGCCAGCAGCAACCGCTGCGCCTTCATCCCTTCCGGGCGGTGCACGATGGCTGTCTCGTTCGCCTTGCCGGTGAATTCGCCGCTCGTGAACATTTCCTTCAGCACGCCCCCGGCGGTTTCTTCCGGCGGCGGCTCGTCGCTGAAGACGAGCATGGCGAACGCCGGAGTCTCGATCTCGCGGCTGCAGGTGGTGGTCAACGTGAATTCCATGTTCAGTCCCTGATCTTCCTTGCGTTTTTCAGGCTCATCGCCTTGCGCGCTTCCATGTCGCGCTCGCGCGCCTGTTCGGCCTCGCGCTTGTCGTGGAGCTTCTTGCCTTTGCAGACGCCCAGTTCGCACTTCAGACGCCCGTCTTTCAGATACATCTTCAGCGGAACCAGCGTCAGTCCTTTCTCGCGCACTTTGGAAGCGAGCTTGTCGATCTCGGCGCGGTGCAGCAGCAGCTTGCGCTTCTTGGTGGGTTCGTGGTTCCAGATGTTGCCGTGGGAGTAAGGGCTGAAGTGCGAGTTCAGCAGCCAGGCCTCGCCGCCGATGATGTCGGCGTAGCTGTCGCGCAACTGGACCTTGCCCTGCCGCGCGGACTTGATCTCCGTTCCGGTCAGCACGAGTCCCGCTTCCAGGCGCTCCAGGACGTGGTAGTCGTGGAAGGCCTTGCGGTTCTCGGCCACGATCCGGACTGGATTTTTGCTCTCCGCCAAAGGAAATGTCTCCACGCAGGCGCCCCGCCGAGCGTCATTCGGATGGAGAATGTGTGCCGGCGCAAGCAGCCTGTGCTGAACAACAGTGTAGCATGCCGGCCTTGCGGCAAATGGTCCTAACATGCGGAAGATGAATCAGTTAGCAGTGGTTTTCGCGGTTGGCTTCGTGTTGTTCGGCCTGCCTGCCGAGGCGGGCAACCGCAAGGGCGACCGGTTCCTCGCCGAGGGCAAAAAGGCCGAGGTGAAGGGCGATTACGATACGGCTTTGGACTACTACGAACGCGCCCTGGCTGCGGACCCTTCCGACGCCGCCTACGTGCTCCACGTGCGCCGCGCCCGCTTTGCCGCCGCACAGCGGCACGTCGACCTGGGCCAGCAACTCCGCCGCGAGGGGAAGCTCGAAGAGGCGCTCGCCGAATTCCGCAAGGCTTTCACCATGGACCCAAGCTCGACGATCGCGGAGCAGGAGCTGCGCCGCACCAACCAGATGATCGAGCGCGAGAAGAAGCAGAAGGCCAAACCCGGCGAAGCCTCCGCGGAAGAGGAACGCGGGCTCACCGAGGCCGAAATCGCGCGCCGCGAATCGCTGCGCCGCGTCTCCCGCATGCTGGAAATGCCCGAACTGAAGCCGGCCACGCGCCGCATCGCCGGGCTCAAGATCGTCAACCAGACGTCCCGCGTGATGTATGAGACCATCGGCAAGCTGGCGGGCATCAATGTTCTCTTTGATCCCGATTTTCAACAAGAGAGCCGCCGCTTCACCCTCGACCTGAACAACCTGACCCTTGACGAAGCGCTCAACTACGTCAGCCTGGTCACCAAGACCTATTACAAGCCTCTGTCGCGCAACACGATCTTTGTCACCCAGGACAACGCCACCAAGCGCCGCGACTACGAAGAGCACATCACGCGCGTTTTCTATCTCCAGAACGTCTACAACAACCAGGAGCTGACCGAAGTGATGACCGCCATGCGCACCGTCGCCGATCTGCGCAAGGTCTTCCCGGTCAACCACCAGTACGCCATTGCCGTCCGCGGGACGGCTGACCAGCTCGCGCTGGCGGAAAAAGTCATGCTCGACCTCGACCGCCCCAAGCCCGAAGTCGTCGTCGATGTGCTCGTCATGGAAGCCAACCGCACGCGCACGCGGGACCTGGCCCTGACGCCGCTGTCCAGCGGCAAGCCCGGGCTAGGGTCTCCGGTGAGCTTCACCGGGGGCGGCACTTCCGGCGCAGTGCCGCTGAACCAGGTGAAGAACCTGGGTTCGGGCGACTGGAGCGTCGTTGTGCCGAGCTTCCTGGTGCAGGCGTTGCTCAGCGACCGCCAGACCCGCGTGCTCACGTCTCCGCAGGTCCGCGCCGTCGACGGCCAGAAAGCCACGCTCCGGCTGGGCGACCGCTATCCTTACGCAACCGGCTCTTTCACGCCCGGCCTTGGCGTGGGCGGCGGCGGCTTCTCTCCCCTGGTCCAGACGCAATTCCAGTTCGCCGACGTGGGTGTGAACATCGATGTGACGCCGCGCATCCACGGCGAAGACATCTCGCTGCAGGTGGAGCTGGAGATCTCCAACATCCGTGAACGGATCGACGTGGGCGGCCTGGCGCAGCCCGTCATCGGACAGCGCCGCGTGGCCCATCTGATCCGCGCCCGTGAAGGGGAGGTGACGCTGATCGGGGGCCTGATGCAGGCCAACGTCTCGCGTTCGCGCTCCGGCGTGCCCGGGCTGATGAACCTTCCCGTCATCGGGCGGCTGTTTTCCAGCGAGAATCTCGAAAACGCCAACTCGGATCTGCTGGTCGCGCTGGTCCCGCGCGTGGTGCGCTCGCCCGAGATTCTCGCCGAGAGTTTGCGCGGCGTGGCCAGCGGCGCGGATCAGATCTACCGCGTCGCCTACGCGCCCGAAGAAGAGCAAGAGGAGAAGGAGGCGCCCCCGCGCCAGCCCGGCGAACCGGTGCGCACTCCGCTGGTGCCTGGCACCGCCGCCCCCTTGCGGCCGCAGACCACGCCCGCCGCGCCGGCGCCCCAGCCTCTGCAGCCCGCCCAGGACGCGCCTGCCGTGAAGCCCGCCGAGCCCCCCGCGGGGGAGCCTCCTGCGGCCGCGCAGGGCCCGCGGCTTTCGCTGATTCCGTCCGCGCAGGAGGCGCAGGTGAACTCCATGTTCACCGTGCGCCTGCAGGTGGACAACGTTTCCGATCTGTTCAGCACGCCGCTGCGCATCCGCTACGACCAGCAGGTGCTGCGGCTGCTTGACGTGCAGCGCGGGCCGTTCCTCTCGGGCGACGGCGCCCAGGTGACATTCTCCGACTCGCGCGACGAGGCCTCCGGGCTGGTAATTGTCAACATGAACCGAATCCCCGGCTCAGGCGGCATCACCGGCAGCGGCGTGCTGCTCGAGATGAAGTTCCAGGCTGTGGCCCGAGGCGACGCCGCCGTGCGGTTGGAGGACGCCACCTTGCGCGACGCGCGGCTGGAGCCGATTTCCGCCGCCTCGCCTTCCATCGCCATCCGCATCCCATGAGCCGTTCCCGTCGCATCGGCAGGCGTGAATTCGGGCTGACGCTCGTAGAGCTGATCGTCGCCTTCACCATCATGATGTTCCTTACGGCGCTGGCGCTGCCGCTGGCGCGGTACAAGGTGCGGCGCGAGAAGGAGCGCGAACTGCGCTACGCCCTGCGCGAGATCCGCTCCGCCATCGACCGCTACAAGGACACCTGCGAGAAGGGCGGCATCGAGAAGAAACTCGGCGCGGAGTGCTACCCCGAGTCGCTCGAGCAACTCGTCGAAGGCGTCAAGCTCGCCAACGACCCCACGGGCAAGAAGATCCGCTTCCTCCGCCGCGTGCCGCGCGACCCGTTCACCAATTCCACCGACTGGGGTCTCCGCTCCACGCAGGATGATCCCCGCTCCACTTCCTGGGGCGGCCAGAATGTGTTCGACGTCTACACGAAATCCATGGAGAGGGCGCCCGATGGCACGTCGTATTCCGAGTGGTAAACGCCTCCCCGGCTTCACGCTCATCGAGTTGATGATCGTCATGGCGGTCATCGCCGTGCTCGTGTCCGTCGCCGTGCCGATGTACCAGAAATCGGTGATCCGCGCCCGCGAAACCGTGCTCAAGCAGAACCTGTTTACCTTGCGCGTGGTGATCGACGAATATACGTACGACAAAGCCAAGGCGCCGCAATCGCTCGAAGACCTGGTCCGCGAGGGTTATCTCCGCCAGATTCCCGTGGATCCCATGACAGGCCAGGCGGACTGGGAAGTCGTGATGGAAGAGTCCGTGACCAGCGTCAACCAAAGCGAGCCGGGCATCTTCGACGTCCGGTCCCGCTCCACGGCGCGCTCGCTCGAAGGAACCCCGTACAACGAGTGGTGACGCTGCCGGGCGGGAGTGTCTCCCGGCGTCTTGCGGACGTTCAGGACACGCGGTTTCTTCCGCCGGCCGCGACGGATGCACGGCCGGTCCATGGATCGACAGTTCTGCCCGCCTTTTCCTGAAACGGCTCTGGTACTCCTGGGCCGTCTCCATCTGGCATCCGCCCCGGCCTGGTTCTAGACTTGATAGCGCTGGCAAAGAACCGTCCCCCCAAGGGACAGGAGGAGCTTTTATGTCCGCACTATCGATCCGAATGCACATCTGTGCGCTTGTTGCATGGCTCTTCGCCCCGGCGCTTGTGAATGCTGCGTGCGAAGAAGGCACGCACCGGGGCGGCGCGGCGCGCTACGTCCTCTGCACTCCTTCCGGAACCTGGAACGGCGGGCTGATCCTTTACGCCCACGGCTATGTCTCGGTTCCCGAGGGCGCTGCGAATCCGAATGCGTGGAAAGCCCAACTGTCGCTGCCCGGCGGGCCGTCGCTGCCTGACCTGGTGACGCAGTACGGTTTTGCGTTCGCGGCTTCCAGCTATTCCAAAGACGGCCTCGCCGTGCTGCAAGGCGTTGAAGACACGCTGGACCTGATCAACGTCTTCAGGAACCGCACCGGGGCCGCGCCGGCGCGCGTTTTTGTCACGGGCGTTTCCGAGGGCGGCCTGATCGCAGCCAAGGCTCTCGAGCAAAATCCCGGGCAACTGAACGGCGGGTTGGCTGCTTGCGGCCCCATCGGCGACTTCCGCAAACAAATCCACTACTTCGGTGACGTTCGCGTCCTGTTCGACTACTTCTTCCCCGGCGTGCTGCCGCCTTCGGCGATCGACATACCCTGCAGCCTCATCACCGGATGGGAAGCGAAAGCCCTCCAGATCGGGCAGCAGCTTCAGGCGAACCCGCTCAAGACCGCGCAACTCGTCTCCACCGGCGACATCCCCGTCGGCCTGAACCCCGCCAACGCGGGCGACGCCATTCTCTCGGCGCTCTGGTACAACGTGTTCGCCACCAACGACGCAAAGAGCACTCTTGGCGGCAATCCGTTCGACAACAACCCTCGCTGGTACTCAGGCTCGCTCAACGACTGGCTGCTGAACTGGAAGGTGGCGCGCTTCGACGCCGCGCCGGCGGCGGAGACGGAGATGGCGAAGTATCAGACCTCTGGCAACCTGCGCCGCCCCCTCATCACGCTGCACACTTCATGGGACCCCGTGGTGCCCGCCTGGCAGGAGTCCGCTTACGCCAAGAAAGTGGCCGCACAGGGCAAGTCGCATCTGCTGGTGCGATACCCGGTGCTGCGCTACGGCCATTGCGCCTTCAACGAAGGCGAAGTGCTCATCGCGTTTCTGACAATGGTCCTGCACCCCTACTCATTCTGAAAACGGAAGCCTTCAGCCTGCGCGGCCGCAGCGGGGGGCGGGGCAAGCGCGTCTATCTTCGCCCTGCTGCCGCGCGCGCCAGCCTCAGGCTGTTGGTCACCACGGACACCGAGCTCAGGCTCATCGCGGCTGCCGCCAGAACCGGGTTCAGATGGCCCGACGCGGCCACGGGGATCATAATCACGTTATAGACAAACGCCCAGAAGAGGTTCTGGCGCATCACGCGGACGGCGCGCCGCGCCAGCCGCAAGGTCTCCGGCGCCAGCCGCAACTGCGGGCGCACGAGCGTCACATCGCTGGCGGCGGCGGCCACATCGGCGCCCGTGGCCAGGGCGATCCCGGCGCTGGCGGCGGCCAGCGCGGGGGCGTCGTTGATGCCGTCGCCGACCATGGCGACCTGCGCGCCTTCGCTTTTGAGCTTTTCGATAAACGCCAGCTTGCCCTCCGGCAGGACGCCCGCCTGCACCTCTTCCATCCCCGCCTGCAATGCGATCGCTCTCGCCGCGGGCTCGCTGTCCCCGGTGAGCATGGCCACGCGCAGGCCTGCGCGGCGGAGTTCTTCAACCGCTTCCTTCGCATCAGCGCGGAGCGAGTCCGCGAGCAGAAACACGCCGGCAAACGCGCCTTCGACGGCGAGCCACAACTCCGTCTCCCCGGCCCCGCGCGGCGCGTCCTCCGGCAGCGCGACGCCCCGCTCGGCCAGCAGGTCGCGCCTGCCGATCAAAACGTGACGCCCTTCCACCACGCCTTCGGCACCGCGGCCCGGAATGGCGCGGAAGCTGGCGACGGCCGGGAGCGGCTGGCCAGCATGCCGCACCACCGCGCGCGCCAGCGGGTGCTCGCTGGCCTGCTCCACCGCGGCGGCGAGCCGCACGGCCTCTGCAGCATCGCCGCCCGGCGCCGGCAGGAACCGGCGCACCTCCGGGCGTCCCTCCGTGAGCGTGCCGGTCTTGTCGAACACCAACACATTCACGCGCGCCAGCCGTTCCAGCGCTTCGCCGTTGCGGAACAGGATCCCCTCGCGCGCCGCGCGTCCCGTGGCCGCCAGCACCGCGGCAGGCACCGCCAGCCCCATGGCGCAAGGGCAGGCGACAATCAGCACCGCGATCGCAGCGGGGAACGAGCCGGTGATCCAGAACGAGAGCGCCGCAATGGCAACCACTGCCGGCACGAAAACCGCCGCCACACGGTCCGCCAGGCGCTGGATCGGCGCCTTGGATGCCTGCGCATCGCGCAGCAGGCGCAGAATGCGCTCCAGTTCGGTCTCGCCGCCGACCGATGTGGCGCGGTAGACGAGGCGCCCTTCCACGTTGAGCGTGCCGCCTGTGACGCGCGCCCCGGGCGTCTTCTCTACCGGCAGCGGCTCGCCGGTGAGCATGGATTCATCCACGCTGGAGGCGCCCTCGACGACAACGCCGTCGGCGGCGATGCGCTCGCCGGGGCGGGCCACGATCAAATCCCCGGCATGCAGCGCCGCGACGGGAATCTCCGCCTCTGCGCCGTTGCGCAGCACGCACGCCGTCTCCGGCTCCAGCCGCGCCAGCGCTGCCAGCGCTTCCGAGGTCTTGCGGCGCGCGCGGGCCTCCAGCGCGTTGCCCGTCAGCACAAAGGCGATGATGAAGATGACCGATTCGAAATACGGCTCGTGTGGCGAGGCCAGCGAGTAAAAGAACGCCGCGCCGGTTCCCAGCGCGATCAGCGTGTTCATGTCCGCCGTCCCGTGGCGGAGCGCGGCCCAGGCTTTCACGTAGAAACGCCTGCCCGCCCATGCCATGACGGCAATGCAAAGAGCGATGAGCCACCAGCGCGCCAGCGGCGCGTGGTGCCACGGCATGGTGGCCATGGCGGCGGCGCCGCAGGCCAGCGCTGCCGCGGCGCGGAGGCGCAGCCGGCGGAATTCGGCCAGTTCCTCTTCCTCGTGCCGCCGCTGCTCTTCCGCAATGGACCGCGCGGGCGGCGGCAGTTCGGACTCGTAGCCGGAATCGTTGACCGCCGCGACCAGGTCGGCGGGGGAAACGCTGGCGGCGTCGTAGACCACCGTGGCGTTGTGCAGCAGCAGGTTGACGTTTGCCGAGCGCACGCCCGGCACGGAGACGAGCGCCTTCTGCACGTGCGACTGGCAGGCCGCGCACGTCATGCCGCGGACAGGAATCGTGATGCGCGCTTGTCCGGGGCTGTTCACTCCGAAGTCCCGATCACCCGGAATCCGATCCTCTCAATCGCCGCCGCGATGTCCCGCGCGGAGATGCGCTGGTCGTCAAAAGCCACCTCGGCCGAGCCGACCTCGGCGCGGCGGACTTCCACTGCCTCGATTTTCCGCAGCGTGTTCGACAGCCGCGTGACGCATCCGCCGCAGTGCATGCCTTCGATGCTGAATGTGAGAACCTTGCTCATTCCCGTTTGACGTCCCTCTGCCGACACCATAGCAGATGACCCCGCAGCCGGAATCGTGACAGCGGGCGGAATCCGCCGCGGCCCGCCAGCATCTATACTGGAGGTGGCGGGGCCGCCTTTCCCGTAACAGGGAAGGCTGACCTGCCTGACGCCGCCGGCTGCGGAACTTTGCGCGGAGCGCAATTCCGGCAAGCCGGAGGCGGGAATGGAGAAGAACGCTCCGCGGCCCAGGCCGGCGCCGCCGTGCAGAGTCTCTTGTGCCGCACGCCCTCAAAGTGGCGCGCCGCACCAGGCCAGGCTCGCCAACAGCGCGGAAAACCGGATCGAAGACGCGGCTGCAGGCGGCGCGCCCCCATGGGCGGGCGCCGCAGGAAGAGGCAACGGCAGGGGGATGCCCGATGAAAACGCCTGCGCTCCGGTGCGCCGGCAGGTCCCGGCAGGCGGTGAAGCCCGCCCGGACGGCAGCCTCCCGCCAGAACATTTTGTTAGGATTTTGTACAACCCCATGCAGGACAAACTGAACATCGCCGTGTTCATCGACTACGACAACACGGAAATCGGAGTGAAAAGCACGCTGCGGCGCGACTTCGACGTCGCGCTCGTGCTGAGCGCGCTGAAAGAGCGCGGCGACATCGTCGCCAAGTTCGCTTACGCCAATTGGGGCCGCCAGGAAGCGGCCACCCGGCAGATGGCGGAAAACGCCGTCCAGATGGTGCAGCGGATCCCCTCGCCCCGCGGCGACAAGAACGGCGCCGACATCAATCTGGCGCTCGACGCCCTGGAGATGGCTTTCACGCACGACCATGTGAACGCCTTTGCCATCGTCAGCGGGGATTCCGACTTCATCCCGCTCGTCAACAAGCTGAAGGAATACGGCAAGACTGTGTTCGTGGTCGGCGGCCGGGCCTTCACCTCGACGATCCTCCAGCAGAACTGCCACGAGTTCATCAGCTTTGAATCGCTGCTGAACGTGGCGCCGGAGGAGGTGCAGCCCATGGCCGCGCCCGAGCACCAGCCGCGCGAAAGCTGGCGCGAGCGGCGCGAAAAGCGCATGAGGGAGCGGGAAGAGCGCCGCAAGGAGCGCGAAGCGCAGCGGCAGGAGCAGGACCAGCAGGGCCGCCCGCAGCCGCTCGATCTCGCCCTCGCCATGCCCCTCGTGGAGCGGGCGCTGCAGGTGCTTGAGCGCCGCAACGTCCAGCCGCAGCTCGGGCTGTTGAAGTCCACCATGCTGCAACTGGATTCCACTTTCAGCGAAAGCGCCTACGGCGCGCGCAGCTTCTCGGAGTTCGTGGAAAAACTGAAGAGGGCCGACCTCGTCCGCGTCAAAGGCTCCGGCGGCCGCTACTTCATCGAGCGCAAGCACCGGCTTTCGGAGCGGGCTCTGCCGCGGCCCGATGAAGCTCTCACGCTATTGCGTGACGTGCTCGAAATCCACCGGCTCGAGTTTGAAGAAAGCAGCCAGAGCGCGGAAGACCTGCTGGCGTGGATGAAGGAGGAATCCCCCGAATTCGACCCCGCCAATTACGGCTTCCAGAGTTTCTCCGAATTCCTGAATTTCGCGCAGGACAAGACCGTTGTTCGGCTCGAGCCGCGCGAAGAGGGCGGCCTGACGGTCAACCTGGGCGCGGAGTTCTACCCGCCCGCGGCGCCCGAGCAGGAAAAGAAGGAAGAGGAAGAGTACAGCGAGCTCGACTTCGTGCAGCCGATTGTCGCCGGCCAGCCAACGGCCACCGGCGAGATCCCGCTGCCGGAAGAGCCGCCGAAGCCCAAGAAGCGGGCCACCCGCAAGAAAGCGGCCGATACGGGCGGTGAGAAGGTCCGGCGCACGCGGCGCAAGAAAACCTCATAGGATGTCTGCATGGCATCCATCGAGCGCATCTTTCCGCCGGGCACGCCGGCGCCGCGCGGGCCTTATTCTCCCGCCGTGGTTGCCGGCGATTTCATCTACGTTTCCGGCCAGGGGCCTGTCGACCCGGCCACGAATCAGCTCTCCTACGGGGACATTCAGCACGAGACCCGGCTGACATTAAGCAACGTGATGCGGATTCTCTCCGCCGCGGGCGCCTCCATGGCGGATGTGGTCAAATGCAATGTGTACTTGCGCGACGGCAACGATTTCGCCGCCATGAACGAGGTCTACCGCGAGTTCTTCGGCGACCAGCGCCCGGCGCGCACCACCGTGGCCGTCGCCTTCGCCGATCCGCTGATGAAGGTCGAGATTGACTGCATCGCATACAAGCCGCGGTGACAAGGCGGGTGCGGTCGAAGAAATCAGTTTTCTGCCGAGCGCCGGACCGCCGCCCGCCGCCGGGTGAGCAGCCAGAGGGCTGCCACCGATGCCGCCGCCAGCGGCGGCCACCACCAGGACCAGGGAACTTGCGTCTCTACCGAGCGCAGCAGCAAGTCGGACTCCATGGCAGCGAGCGAAGCGTTCTCTTCTTCGCTCAGGATTTCGATTTGAAGGAGTTCGCTGCCCGCCGGAAGAACCACCGTGCGCAGCATGCTGCGGCGGCCGTCCGGCTCGACAAAATGCTCCACCCACTCGGTCCGCCGCCGCGCCGTGCCGGCCGGCGCCGTGCTGAAGATGGCGAACCAGCGGAGGTCTTCGGGGCCGGCCACGGCCAGCTCGCGGCCTTCGATGCGGTTGCCTGAGGCTTCGAGGAAGCGCCGCATATCCACCCCTTGCACGGCAATCATCGTGTCAGGGATCCGCAGGGCGGTGTTCCCGCCCAGCAGCAGGCGCAATGGTCCGCGCCGCCACGCGATGCGCGGGAAATCCTCGGGCCGGTAGCCGCCTTGCATTGGACCAGATCCCATTCTGCCTGTTGGCGGTCCGCGGCGGAAGCGCCTCTGCTACCATAACCAGCGATGCATCCCGCGCAACCGCAACCCATAGTCCGCATCGAAAACGGGCCCGACTACCGCGAGAACTATTCCAACAGCGTGCAACTCCGCATGAGCTTGTGGGATTTTCTCTTGACCTTCGGGCTGATGCGCCAAACCGGACCCGAGACGGTCATCATCCAGAATTTCCAGGGCATCTACCTCAGCCCTCAGCAGGCGAAAGCGCTGCTGAACGTGCTGGCGACCAACATCCAGCAATACGAAGCCGCCTTCGGTGAAATCCGCCTGGAGCCCCAGACGGGCGCCGGGCCTGTCCAGTAAGCGGAATAGGGGCAGGGAAGAGGATCGTCCTGTCCTGCGAGGCGCCGGTACGGGCCGCGCGCGGAGGCCGGCGCTCCTGCAAACGGCAAGCACCCCGTTTGTTCCTGATTTATCCCTTACTTGACGACCTGAAAGAGGTTGGAATAATCGTCGGTCCACGGGCGCATCCATTCCGCTTTTTCCAGCTTTTGGCCGCCTTTTTGGTAGCGCTCGTTGGCGAAAACGCCGCTGTGGTTCGCCATCAGCACCCAGGTGGTGCCGAAACAGCGGCCGTCGTCGCTGTCTTCTGTTTCCACCAGCAGCGCCGCCTTGCCCAGCAGCGCCGCTTCGCGCTCCAGCACAGGCTTCAAATCGACATAGCGGTTCGAAATGTGGACCGCGAGCACGCCTTGCGGTTGCAAGTGCCGGAAATAAAGCTGCATCGCCTCCCTGGTCAACAGGTGAACCGGGATGGAATCGCTGCTGAAGGCGTCCATCACCAGCAGATCGTAATTCTGCGGCGGCTCGCGCTCCATTGACAGACGCCCATCGCCCATGACGATCTCGATGGAACCCTCGGCGTTCTCCAGATACCAGAAATAATTCCTGGCGATTCGCGGAACTTCCGGGTTTAATTCGTAGAAACGGTAAACGTCGCCGAATCGCGAATAGGCGGCGATCGTGCCGGCGCCCAAGCCTAGCACGCCGACGCGCTGGAAGCTGCCCTGCGGCCGCGAGGCCATCCAGAGGCCGAGACCCGTGTCCTCGCAGTAATAGGTGGCGGTTTCCCGCCGCCGCGCCGGGTGTGTGTACTGCTCGCCGTGGTTGATGGCGCCGTGCACCAGCGTTCGGTAGCCCTCCCAATCGTAAATGCCGTTGTATTGGCGCACCCGCAACTCGCCGTAGAAATTCCGTTTCACGGCCAGGGCGCCGCTGGTCATTTGCCGCATTTCTCTCCCGAGGAAACCCCAAAGCACGGCGACCGCAGTCATCAGCAAAATGGACGGCCAGCCCAGCAGGTCCCTGCGGAAAGGCCACTCCCGCTCCAGAAAGACGACCAGCGCGGCCAGCAGCCCGCACAATCCCAGAGCCAGGGGCAGTTCATACCTGGCGTTGAACAGAGCCGGGGCCAGAACAGCGACGAACAATCCGCCCAGCGCCCCGCCCAAGCTGACCATCAGATAGAAGCCTGTGAGATGCCGCGGATCGGGCTTGAGCCGCGCCAGTTCCCCGTGGCAGGCCATGCTCACAACGAAAAAGCAGAGCGCGTAGCTGGCGATCAGCCAGATCAGGCGGGGCCTTGCTTCGGGGCCGAGCTGGACGAGCCAGATGAGCACGCCCAAGGCCAACGGCAGCGCGGCGAGAAAGTAGGGGCGCGCATACCACCGGGGAGCGTCAAACGCCAGAATGAACGTCAGCAGATACAACGCCAGCGGCAACACCCACAGAAACGGGATGGGCGCGAGGTCGGTGGTCATGTGCGTTGTCAGCGCCAGCAGAAGCATCGACGGGCCGGTGGCCAGCGCTGCCCACAGGGCATACGACTGGGCTCTTGGCGCAGGGCCGGCTGCGTCCTCCGAGGCTTCACCGGAGGCGTCCTGACCTGTGCGGAGGCTGCGCCACCCGGTGAACACGCACAGGGCGGCGAAGACCAAGAACCCGCCGCTCCAGAACCAGCCCTGTTGCTTCAGCGTCAGCGACGGTTCCATCAGCGACGGGTACGTCAACAGGGCCAGCATCGACCCGAGGTTCGACAGCGCATACAGCCGGTAGGGGCTGCGGCCCGGGAACGCGCGCGCGAACCACGCCTGCACCAGCGGCGCCGTGGTCGACAGAAGGAAATACGGCAGGCCTACTGTGACCGCCAGCAACGCCAGAATCCGCGCCGCGGGCAGCTCGGGAGTGGCCGGCTTCCACTTGGCGTCAGGCAGAATCGGGAGGACCGACAACGCCACAACCAGAAGCGCGGCGTGCAGCAGCCACTGCTTCTTCGGCTGCAATCGCCGCACGGCGCCGTGCGTGTACCCGTATCCGGCCAGCAGCGCTGCCTGAAAGAACAGCAGGCATGTCGCCCACACCGCCGCCGTGCCGCCAAACCAGGGCAGGATCATTTTTGCGATCATCGGCTGCACCTGGAACAAGAGGAAGGCGCTGAGAAAAACAGTGAGTGCGTACAACCACATGCCGGACTCCGATTCTACGAGATTTCAAGCCGGCATGCCGTTGCCGGCCCTGGCGGGGGTAGAATAGGCGTTTTGTTCGGGAAGGCCCCGGCCGCGCAGGGCCCGACAGGAGACTACCCAATGCCAGTCACCCGCCGCACCGCCGCAGGCGCCGCCATGACGGCGCTTTCTTTCTCGCGCATCCTGGGCGCCAACGACCGCATCGGCCTTGGAGTGATCGGAACCGGAGGACGCGGCATCCACGTCATGACCAAGTTCCAGCTTTTCCGGGACTGCGAAGTGCGGGCGCTGTGCGACGTTTACGCCCAGCGGCTGGATGAGGCGCAGTCGAAGGCCCCGGGCACAAAGACGTTTTCCAGGCACGAGGATCTGCTGGCGATGAAAGAAGTCGATGCCGTCTTGATCGGAACTCCCGATCACTGGCACGCGCAGATCGCCATGGACGCGATGAATGCCGGCAAGGACGTGTATGTGGAAAAGCCTCTCTGCCGCACTCGCGCGGAAGCGCCGCTGATGGTGAAGGCGGCGCGCGTGAACGAGCGCGTCTGCCAGGTGGGCCTGCAGCAGCGCTCGGGGCCGATCTACCTGGAGCCGCTGGAAAAGTACGTCCGATCGGGGGCGCTGGGCCGCATCACGCACATCGATGCCGTCTGGCACAGCGGGCCGCCCCGCCCCTTGCGGCGCGAGCCGGCGGAAAAGCCTTCAAACCTCGATTGGGCGCGCTTCCTCGGCCCGGTGAAATACCGGGAATGGGACCCGGCTCAATACTGGAATTTTCGGGCGTTTCTGGATTACAACGGCGGGAAAATGACCGATTTCGGCCATCACTGGCTGGACGTGGTGCATATGTTCATGGGGGAACGCGCGCCCCGCTCGGCGGCCTTCGCCGGGGGCATCTACCATGACTTTCACGACGGCAGGACGGCGCCGGACACCTGCAACGCCCTGTTCGAGTACGACGGCTTCAGCGTTCTGTTCCAGTCCAACGCGTACGCGCTGCCGGGCGAATACGGCATCACGTTCCACGGGGACCGGGGCCGCCTGTTCGTCCACCGGAACAAGTATGTCTTCACGCCGGCGCAAAAGGGCGCGCAGCCGGAGGTGAAGGAAATCGCGGGCGACATCACCGTGGATCACGTGCGCAACTTTCTCGATTGCTGCCGGACGCGCAAGCGCCCGAATGGCGACGTCGGGCTGGCGGCGGTCTCGATCCTGCCGCCGCTGCTCGCCGTGGAGAGCTATCTCGAGAAGCGCCGCATCCGGTTCGACCCCGAAAGGCTGGAAGTGCTGCCGCTGTAAAGCCCCGCGGTTGAGCCCCTGCCGCAGGCTCCGCTATCATCAGTGTAGGCTGAAATAAAGGAGTTCCCCGGATGGGTCCGCTAGGCTGGCAAGAGACCCTCGTCATCTTTGTATTGGTGCTGCTGCTGTTCGGGCCCAAGAAGCTGCCGGAAGTCGGCCGGAACATCGCCAAGGCGATCAACGAGTTCCGCAGGGCTTCCAACGAGCTTCGCGACACCTGGCAGCGCGAGATGGCGAACCTCGAGCGGGAGACGGCCGAGATCAAGAAAGAGGCCGACTCGCTGGCGCAGGTCACCAGCGACTCCAATTACTCGAGCAACTACGACTACTCATACGACTCGTCTTACGACTACGGTTCCTACGGATACCCGGAGTCGTACGACGCGCCTTCCACCACGGATGCCAATCCGGTAAGCGATTCCGCAACACAGGACGCTGACAAAGCCGCCGCGGACGCGGCTGCCTCCCCCGCCCCGGCTGCGGGCGACTCGCCGGCCGTGGAGATTGCCCCGGCTGCCGAAGCGCCGCCGGCAGAGGCGGCCAGCGGCGAACCCGCGGTTCGCCCGTAGGCGGGTGCCACAGCGACTCGGAACAGGAAACGCACGCGTAGATGCCGGAAAATACTGACTCGCACGAGCCGCGCCCGGAGAGCGCGCCGGAAGCCGAAGGGCGAACGCCGCCTGAATCGGCCGCCGCAGCCGCCGCGCCGGAAGCCGCGGCCGCACTGTCCTTGCCCGCAGAGAATCCCTCTTCCGCGCCTGTGCCGGCGAAGTCCGAACCGGAAGACGAGGAAGAGGAACTGCTGCGGATGAGTTTCCTCGAGCATCTCGAGGAACTGCGCGTGCGCATCATCCGAGCCCTGATGGGGCTCGGCGTCGCCTTCGTTGTCTGCATCCTCTTTACCAACAAGCTGTGGGACGCCGTGCGCGGCCCCGCTGTGGCTGCGCTGACGCAGCTCGGCTATCCGCCGGAGCTGGCCCAATTGACGCCCACGGAGGCGTTCACGATCATCTGGGTCAAGCTGCCGATTCTTGCCGGGCTGTTCCTGGCATCGCCGTGGATCGTGTATCAGGCGTGGGCGTTCATCTCGCCGGGTTTGTACCGGAGGGAGCGGCGGCTGGCCGTGCCCTTCATTTTTTGCACCGCGGGGCTGTTCATCCTGGGCGGGCTGTTTGCCTACTTCGTCGCGTTCCGTTTCGGCCTGGTTTTCCTTTTGGGCATTGGCAGCAATCTGGGCGTGCGGCCGTACATCTCGCTCACCGAGTATTTCGATCTGTTCGTCAACGTGATCCTCGGCGTGGCGCTGGTGTTCGAGCTGCCCGTGCTGATCTTCTTCCTCACGCTGCTGCGCATCGCTTCGCCGCGCTTCCTGCTGCGCCACTCGCGCTACGCGATTCTCGTCATCGTCATTCTGGCGGCGATCATCACCCCCACGCCGGACGCCATCAACCTCACGATCTTTGCCGCGCCCATGATCCTGCTGTACTTCGTCGGGGTGTTCGCCAGCTACCTGCTGGTGCTGCACCGGGAGGGGCAGAAGTTCCCGTGGCGCAGAATCCTCTATGCGATTGGGGCGATGATTCTCTTCGCCGCCGCCACGGCGGGCGTGTTCATTGTGCATTTCGGCTACCACTGGGTATGGAAGTGGCCTTTCCTGGTCAAGTAAACTAAAGCCTTGGTTTCCCCCATGACACCGCGTTCCTCTGGCGGGCGCTCCGAACTGCCTGCGCCGGCGCATGCGGAAGACACGCTCGCTCAGCGTGCCTACCGGCTGGTTCGGGAGCGGATTCTCAAAGGGATCTACCCGCCCGGGGCGGCGCTGTCTCGCCGCCGGCTGGCGAGCGAACTGGGCATGAGCCTGCTGCCGGTGGCCGAGGCGCTCCAGCGGTTGGTCAATGACGGGTTGCTGGAAAGCCGGCCGCGCGTGGGCACGCGCGTCCGGCAGCCGAACCGGGAGGAAATCCGCGACCGTTACACGCTCCGCGAGGCGCTGGAGAGCCAGTCGGCGCGCCTGTTCGCCGAAAAAGCCACGCGCGGCCAAAAGGCGGAAATCCTGCGCATGGCGAAGAAGCTCGATGCATACTACGAAGGCTGGGACCGCCTGCGGAAAGACAGCGAATACCGCCTCGCCGTGCGCCGCTATCACGTCCGCTTCCATCTCCGCATCGCCGAAATCGGCGACAGTCCGCTGCTGCGGCAAGCCATCGAGCGGGAGCAGGACCTGCTGTTCAGTTGGCTTTCGGACACGGCGGCGCAAGTGCATCCGCTGCCTCCGCGCTACCACTCGAAACTGGCAGAGGAGCTGTGTTCCGGCGATCCGCTCCGCGCCGACGCCGCCATTCGCGCGCACATTCGCTACGCTCTGGAAGAGCTGTTGAAGCTCGCCTATACGCCAAACGGCGCCCGCTGGCGAATGGCGCCCCGCAGCCGCTCGTGAGAGCCTGTTCTGCTGGCGAGCCGAGACCTTGGCCCGGTTCTGTGGTACCATGCGCCTCATCCGCGCTGGGCGCGAAGGCCAGACTCGTCTGAATCGCGCGCCCACCGCCCGCTCGGAGGAATGCCATGCAGGACCGCCCCCATCTCCTCATCCGGAGACCCGACGGCACCACTGCCACTTATGCTCTTGTTTCAGGCATTGTCACGGTAGGGCGGGCTCTCGACAACTCGCTCAGTTTCCCCGATGAGCCGGATCTCTCTCGGCGGCACCTCTCGCTCGAAAGCGCCGGCGCCGGCTGGCGCCTGCGGGATCTGGGCAGCAAGAACGGCACGCTCCTGAACGGGGCCGCTGTTCAGGACGCCGTCGAACTCCGCCACGGGGACCGCATCCAGGCCGGCCGGATCGTCATGGAGGTGCAGCTCGTCCCGCAGGCGGAGTTTCCTGCACATCCGCTCGCGCAGGACAGCTCGCCCAGCACCGCCACTGTCGCCGTGCGTTTGGATCAACTCATGCCCGGCGGTCCAGCGGCCCCGCACGCCGCCGCGGAGCCGCCGCTTCAGTCCGCAGGCCACCTGCAGGCCCTCCTGCATGCAGGAGTGGAACTCGCGGGCAAAATGTCCCTCAGCGAGATGCTGCCGCTGATTCTCGATCTGGCGGCCAATGCAGTGCACGCGCCGCGGGGCGTGCTCTTGCTCGAAGAAAACGGAGAGCTCGCTGCCCGCGCCATCCGCGGCAAGCCCTTCCAGATCAGCCGGACCGCGCAGCAACGCGTGCTCCGCGACAGGGAAAGCCTGCTCATCCAGGACACGCGCGTCGATGAGAAGCTTCGCATGCAAGCCAGCATCATCTCCCAGGGAGTGCGCAGCTTGATGGCCGTGCCTCTCCAGACGAAAGACCGTGTGATCGGGATGCTCTACCTGGATTCGGCCAGCGCTGCGCGCGCCTTCACGCGCGAGGACCTGAATCTGATTACCGTGATGGCGAACATGGCCGCGGTTCGGATCGAAATCGCCCGTCTGGCCGAGATCGAAGACCGCGAGCGCCGCGTTTCGCTGGAAATGGAGCAGGCGGCCGAGATCCAGCGCGGGCTGCTGCCCGCCGGCGCTCCCGCCGTGCGCGGGCTCGACGTGGCGGCGTTCAACCAGTCCTGTTACTTCGCGGGCGGCGACTACTTCGACTATTTCGAAAGGCCCGGCGGCAAACTGCTGATCGCCGTCGGCGACGTCGCGGGCAAAGGCATGCCTGCGGCGCTGCTGATGGCCAGCATGCAGGCGCGGCTCCAGGTGCTTGTGGAAAGCGAAAACGATCTGGCGCGCCTCGCCATGGTCCTGAACCGCATCACTGCCGAACACTGCCCCGGCAACCGCTTTGTGACGCTCTTTCTTTGTGAACTGGACCCCTCCAGCGGCGCCATGTCGTTCGTCAATGCCGGCCACAACCCGCCCATTGTGCTGAGGCGCGGCGGCAAGACGGAAATGCTCAGAGGCGGCGGAATCATTCTGGGAGTGCTGCGCAACGCACAATATGAGGCCGTCAGCACCCGGCTCGACGACGGCGACGTGCTTGTCCTGTACAGCGACGGCGTGACTGAAGCCGAGAGCCCTGCCACCGGAGAGCAGTTCGGCGAGCAACGGCTGGCGGAGGCATTGTGGCCGGCCGTGAGTCTCTCCGCGGAGGAGATGATCGCAAGGGTCCGCGAAGCCGTCTCGCAGTTTGCCGGCTCGGTCTCCAGCTCCGACGATTTTACGCTCGTGATCGCGAAGAAGACCCCCGCCTGCTGAGCCGGCGCCGGCCGGGCAAGCGAAGAGCGCCCTCAGCTCACGTCGATCGTGCCGCCGCGCGTGTCGCGCTTGGGCGTCGGCCAATTATAGGAGTAGGCGAAGTTGCCCTTGGCGCCGTTATTCACGGTGAAGGAACGCGTCGTCGCTCCCGCGGCTATGGGAGCTGGGGATGTTTGAGGCGCCACGCACGTTGGCAGCGTGAATGCGGTCAGTTCAGCCGTATAGTTGTTGGTCCAGGTGATCCTGTCGCCCGGGTTGCAGTCCAGCGTGGCGGGGTCAGGGTTGCCCGCGCTGTCGATGCGGATGTTGTATGTGGCCAAGTGCGGCCTCCTTCCAGAAATCGACCCAGTCTGCGCCCGGTCTTGCCAATGCAGCCCGGCGCCCCTCGTTCGCACCAGTATACTCTGCCTGCGCGGGAAAGACTGGTGTCACGATCTTTGTTTACACAGGTAAACCGGGGCCGCTCCTAGAAGCTGCGTCTCGCGCGCGCTTCCGCCAGCAGCCCGGCAAGCTCCGGGTTGCGCTCCAGCCGCTGCCGTGGATAGCCGAGCCGCAGTGCTTCGCGGGCATAGTCTGCGGCTTTGCCGCGTTCGCCCAACAGTTCATGAGTCTCAGCCGCCGCGGCGTGGATCTCCGGCCCTTTGGGCGAGAGCAGCAGCGCGGTGGCCAGCCGCTCGCGAGCCAGTTTGCCGCTGCCTGTCTTTGCGTAATACAGCGCAAGATCGCTGTGCAAGAACGCGTCCCGCGGGTTCAGTTTCCGCTGCTGTTCGGCGAGCTCGATGGCTTTCGCGAAGGTCTTGCCGGCCTCTTGTTCATGGCCGGGCATCCACGAGTAGACGAATGCCAGGTTGCCCCAGGTCATCGAATCGCGGTCTTGCAGCTCGAGCGCCTTCCGGTAAGCAGAGGCCGCATCCGGATAGCGTTTTGCACGGGAGTATGCTGTGCCGAGATTCGTCCACGCCATTGCCTCGGGCTTCACTTTTACGAGTTGCTGGTAGATGGAGATAGCGTCGGATACCCGGCCCGTCTCCGAGAGCGCGGAGCCGAGGTTCACGAGCGCTGCAGCGTGGTCCGGCGCGCGTTGGATCACCTCCTGCCATTGGCGGATCGCATCTTCGTGGCGGCTTTGCCGGAAGAGAAAGTTTCCGTAGGCGTCGCGGGCGGCAAGGTCGTCGGGATCCAGCTCCAGCGCGCGCCGGTAGGCGCTCTCGGCATCGCCGAAGCGGCCCATCCTCTCGAATTGCCGGCCGATCGCCTGGTGGGCCTCGCCGTCGTTCGGGTCCATCTTCAGCGCGCGCTCAAACGCAGCCATGGCCAGGTCGTTGTTGCCCATAAGAGCATGGACACGGCCATTGACCACCTGTACCGGGGCCAGCCCCGGATCCAGCCGCAGCGCTTCCGCAGAGTGTTTGGCGGCCATCTCCAGAGCAGCCTTGTCCCGCTTCAACGCATACCGGATGCGCCAGACTTCCGCCAGGCGCGCGTGGCCCAGTGCGAACGAGGGATCGGCCTGAACGGATTGTTCCAGCAGGCGTGCCGCCTCATCCAGATTGCCGGGCTTGTCCCAGCGCCTGATTTTTTGAACCGCTTCCAGATAACCGCCTGAGGCGGCGCCGGAGAAGAGCATTCCGGCGCCACCCGGTTTTGTCGGCGAACTGCTGTTCCGCCACGCCAGTATGCCCCCTGCCAGCACGACAATCGCCAGGGCAACTGCGGCCAGCTTCCGGCGCGGGCGGGATCTGGTGTGGTTGTCGTCGCCAAGCCGTGTGGTCTCCGGCAAGGAACCTGCCGGTGCGCCCAATTCCACAGCGCGCAGCGCTTCCAGAAGCTCTGCGGCGGATGCGAACCGTGCCGCCGGATCCTTGGCCAGCACCCGTTTCAACAAAGGGCGCATTGCCGGAGCGGCACGCTCCAGCGCGCGGGGCGGTGCGTGCACCACCTGGTACAGCGTAGCCGGAACCGACGGCGCCTGAAACGGCCGTTCCCCCGTGAGCATTTCATGCATCACGGCGCCGAGAGACCAGAGGTCAGTGCGGTGGTCGACGTCGCCCCCCAGCGCCTGTTCCGGCGACATGTAGGCCGGCGTGCCCATCTGCGTGCCCTCGCGCGTGAGCGGCGTTGCGCCCTGCATGTGCGCCAGCCCGAAATCCACGATCTTGACCACGCCCTGCTTTGTGATCAGGATGTTGGAAGGTTTGATGTCACGGTGCGTGACGCCGCGTTCATGGGCCGCGCGCAGCCCTTCAGCCACCTGAATGGCAATCTTCAATGCCTCTGCCGGGTCCAGCGGCCCGGATGCCCGCTCCAGCCGCGCGGCCAGGCTCTCGCCCTCGTAATAGGCCATCACGATGAAGCGGCGGCCTTCGGCATCTTCCTCGATCGCATGAATGGCGCCGATATGGACGTGATCCAGGGAAGACGCCGCGCGCGCTTCGCGCAGAAAGCGCGCTTCCGACTCCTCGCCTGCTGTTGCGTGCGGGGGGAGGAACTTCAGCGCGACCGTGCGGCCCAGTTCCCCATCCAGCGCTTTGTACACCACTCCCATGCCGCCCTCGCCGATCTTGCCGGTGATCCGGTATTTCGAGCAGCGCAGCGCAGGAGCGACTCCCGCCCCGTCCCGGCCGACCCGCGTCGTATCATCTGGATGCATGCCCGGTAATGCTCTGTGCGGAACAATGGGAAGCGGTCGGCCATGCCGGACAGGTCTCTTCAGTATAGGCGGTGAAGACGCCTGTGTCCACGCTGTGTGGGCCAGCTCCGTGGCTGCGCTCTGCAGGGTCAGGCAGGTTTCTTGAAGAACCAGAGCCAGAAATACTGGCTGCCGGCGCCGTGGCGGTAACGGGGTTCGAAGCCGCATCGTTCCGCCATTTCCACCGCTTGCTCATCGGTGAACGGCACGCCAAGCCAGGTGTCGTCGGGATCGCTTTCCACGTGCGGATCCCCCTGCACCTGGAACTTGAACAGAGCCCCGGGACGCAGCAGCCGGCAGACCTCGCGCACGTAGCTCTCGATCACCTCCCGGCTCGGAATGTGCTGGAACACGATGCTTGAGAAAGCGAAGTCGTATTGCCCCTCCGGGATGACGCCGAGATCCATGCCGTTGTTCTGGTAGACATGGGCGTTGGGCATGCCGCGCAGCGCATGCCGCGCCAGCTCCACCATCTCCCCGCTGACATCCACCGCGTGGACTTCTCCGAACAGCTCCGCCAGCGCGCGCGTGACGCGTCCGGCGCCGCAGCCGATTTCAATCACTTTCATCTGCTTCGGGTCCTTGCCCTGGCAGATGTTGATCATGTCGGTGAGGATCTCCTCGCGGACCGTTCGGCGGCCCGATTCGAAGAACTCTTCGTCATCCCAGTCCGTGCGCTCGGTGTTCACGTAAAAGCGGGCGTTTTCGCGGGCGCGCTCGTCCCAGTCCTGGCGCATCTTGTCCAGCGTGCGTTCCAATTCGTGGCGCTCCATTGTCAGGCGGTCTTTCACCATTGTAGCTTCCGCGCCCATGCAGCTTTCACCGCGCCCGGCGAGCCGGCGCGCGGTCTCAGGACCCGCTCTGCAGACCCGCGGCGCTGCCGTCCCAACTGCCCTGCAGCCCCAGTTCCTCCGCCCGCTCCTGCATCGCCCGGATGCAGAACGCAATGTGCTCGTCCAGGTCGACGCCTAGTTCGGCGGCGCCTTGAACAATGTCATCGCGGTTGACGGCGCGCGCGAACGCCTTGTCCTTCATCTTCTTCCTCACGCTGCGCGCGTCCACTTCATGGATGGAGCGCGTCGGCTTGACATACGCGACCGCGGTCAGGAACCCCGCCAGCTCATCGCAGGCAAACAGCGTCTTTTCGAGCAGGGATTCGCGTGGCACGCCCGTATAGGAAGCGTGTGACAGAATCGCGCGACGGACCACGTCGGGCACGCCTTTTTCGCGCAGGATCAACTCCCCTTTCACCGGGTGGTCCGGCGCCTGCGGATGGATCTCCCAATCGAAGTCGTGCAGCAGCGCTGTCACCGCCCACAGCTCAGGATCGGCATCGCGGCCTTCGGCAGTGAACTTCCTGGCATAGGCGGACACGCACGCCTCCACCGCCAGCGAGTGCCGCCGCAACGCCTCGTTCTGGATGAACTCGCAGACAATCTCCCATGCCTGATCCCGCGTGATCATGACCTCCATGCTACCTGAGCCGGGCCTCCGCCGTGCTATAGTAAAAAAAGCCCGTGGGCCTGTGGCGCAGTTGGGAGCGCGCTTCCATGGCATGGAAGAGGTCGAGGGTTCGAATCCCTCCAGGTCCACCAAACCTTGCTTCCCGCAGACCGGCCACAAAAGGCACAGATCGTTCCTGACACGCGGCATGGACTGAGGTGAAAAGCTTCCGCTCTCCCCAGTGGATTTGCGCACGCTCTCAGGGAGTCCCCGCATCCATGCGCTCCGGCCGGCCTCTTTACCGAAGCGAAGTTGCTGCTGCAGCGAAGATCCCATGTTCGTGAGTTCAGCAGGGGGAAAGCCGGCTGGCAAAGAAGCACTCGTTCAAACGAACCGGATGTGGCGGGCGCGACTCAACTCGAAGTTATGTTTGTCAAGTTCAGCAAATTCTAGAATGGGTCCGCTGACCGTGGGTGTTCCCGCCGGAGCCGCCCTGCGCCATTCGGCTTCTGCCGGAACGGCGCGCAGCGGTCAAGGGCACCGGGGCGGCGCAGCGCACCCTTGACCGCGAGCACCGTTCTGGCACTGCCGCCGTCCTTGGCCCAGGGCGGCCTGGCGGGAGCATGTTCCTGCTGGCAGGCCTTGTGCATTACGCCGCGGCCTTTCTCATCTGTTCTTTCCTGTGTTCTCTCAAATCCTCCATGCTCAGATACCGGGTCTTTTCGATCCAGTTCTCGTGCATTTCCACCGCCTGGCTCCGGATCACCCCGTCCACCCGCACCTTCTCGTAGCGCGCATCCAGAATCACATACGGGTAGGCTTCCTCCAGCCGGCGCTTGGCGAACTTCTCCAGCTCCGCATCCAACGTCTCGCTTCTCCGGCTCACCGTCGCCGCCGACACCTCGTGCCCGCACAACTCCTCCGTGATCGCCTTCACCTTCCGCGTCGAAACCCCTTGGACGTACATCTCCGCCGGCGCCCCCGCCAGCGCCTTCTCGCTCCGCTGATAGCGTTCAAACACCTCCGTCCGGAACCGCCCCTGCCGGTCCTGCGGCACCCGCAACTCCAGCTTCCCCACCCGCGTCGACAGCGTCCGGCTGTAGTGGCCCGACGGGTAGCCGAGCCGCCCCGCCGTCCGCTCGCTCTTGCCCGCCCCCAACGCCTCATCCATCTCGGCTTCCAGCACCTGCTGGATCACTTCCTGAATCAGCGGCCGCAGAAAGTCCTCCTGCCCCGCCATCACCTCTTTCCAATTCACTCTCTTTGCGCTATCCTTCTTTCGGGTCATCTGTCCTTTCCTTTCCGCTCGTATCTACACCCATCTGTGAAAGGTCAGGCATGACCCACACCTTTTTGCTGAACTTTTGAAGCATAACCCGGCAGGATGCCCGCGACTCCGGAGGCGTCATGCTGGCACCTGAACGGCGCTGGCGTTAATGGGTGGTGAGGAAATCCGCGGATGGAAATGGTCTGGGTTGTACCGCACCCGATTTCTTTAACGGTTTGTTGATTCTCATCATGCAGCAGCCTCGCGGGCGGGCAGCCACGTGCCTGGCCTGCCCGGGCTCTGGCGCGCCCGGCGCACGGCCGCTTTGCTCACCGCGATCCGGCCCCAACTCCAGCCCTGAGCCCTCAGTTGGCGCGCCCGATCCCGTTCGAAGATCGCCCGCGGCCGCCCAAGCCGCTTCAGCCGCCGCGTGGTCAAGCTGTTGCCGGGCGTGCTGAGCGCGCTGTTCGAACACCTGCAGGCGCAGCAGCAACGGCGGGAGGAGGTGGGCGGGCGCTGGAACGAGCAGGGCTTTGTGTTCACCAACGAGTTGGGCGAACCGCTGGAGCGGCACAACCTGGCGCACAGGCACTTGCGCAAGATTCTCGAGGAAGCCGGACTTCCGCAGATCCGGCTCTGCGATTTGCGGCATCCGGCGACACGCTCCATGCCTGGTCCGAAGAGATTGCGCGCATGTGGCGCTTCACCCGTGACGACGGCATAACTGAAAGCTTTCACAACAACATGGAGACCGTCAGCAGACGGGTATTCGGCTTCCGCAACTTCGACCATTACCGCCAACGAGTGCAGGTGCTTTGTGCCTAAACTGCGTGGTTGGCATCGGCGGGGCCCCAGGAATTGGCGTAGAGCCGAGCCGTAGAGCCCTTTGCAGGAAATGGTGGGCGCGACAGGACTCGAACCTATGACCTCCTGCGTGTGAAGCAGGCGCTCTAACCAACTGAGCTACGCGCCCCTACCCGAAGATAATACCACGATCACCGCTCCGAGAGACAAATCTCAAAGCCGCACCGTGACAGTCAGTCCTTTGCCCGGATAGCTGTTAGCCCCCGTGCCAACAGATACAATGGAAACAGCGATCCTGGAGCCCTCCAGGAGTGGCGAGCGGTCAAAACCAGATACCGGTATCGCTGCTCGACTACCAGGCGCAATCGAGAGTTCCGCATAACTCGTCCCGTCTACCAGGACGCGAATGATTGTTGGGGAGCCCTGCGGCGCGCGCTCAACTTCGGCCAGCACGTCTCGGACCGCCCGCGTAGATTCCACCACGAGCGGGGGGGCAATACTCTCCATAAGAGCGAGTTCCCCATCGTACTGGAACGTATACTGCCCACCTGACATCGTTCTCAGGCCCCGGTCCGCAGTTGCCGTAAATGCGGCATAAGCTGTGGGGCTTGCGCCTCGGTCATTGGTAACGTATAGCTCAGCGGCTGCCAGTCTGGCATTTGGCAAGGCGATCCTTCTGCTGAAGCTTCCGCTCGCCGGACTGCCAAACAAGCCCTTCGAAAACGCCATCACCGAGGTTAGTCGGCGCAGCGGGTAAACGGGAGTCGAAAGCAAGTGAACCACCCTCGCCGTATCATGCACACCGCGGTCTACCAGCAATACCGAGCCGTCCCCATGCACCTCGAGTACCCGCACCAGCTCCTGCTCGATCTGCACCAGACCTCCCTGTTCAACCGCTGCGACGCTCGACAAATAAACCCACTGATCCTCTTCTCCAAGTCCCTGTGCGAGATGCCAGTTCGTGGGGCTTTCCAGCTCATCCCAATAATGGACGGTCAGCGTCCCTGTGCGTATCGAGCGGGTATTCGTTAGTGTCGGGAATCCGATGCCGCTAACGACAAAAGCCCCCTGTCCCGGGGCGTTCAGGCCAAAGTCAGGCATTGGCGGGACATCGGCATCGCCCGCTGCTGACAGGCTCAGTTCGTGCCGGGAAACCAGAGCTTCACTTTCGGGGCACTCCATTCCACGACTGCTCACGGCGATGCCCTGAACTTGGATGGCACTGCCAATACCGGCCGGCACGATAAACCGGATTTCGTCCGTACGGGTGATGCCCGCCGGCTTCCAACTGCTCTCGGCGATTGCAAAAATGCTGGATTGATCAGGAGGCACGCGCCAAGGTGGTGACACATGAATCTCCGTTGCGGAGTGACGTGCGATCACACGCTCCTGCCCAGCCCCCTTGCCACGGAGAATTCGCACAGCAGCTCCCTTGTACTCATCCGGCAACAAGCCTAGCGAAGAGTTTCCTATTGTTGTTGCACCATAAATGTCCGTGCTGGTGGGCGGAAGAAACTCCACTCTCCATTGAAACCGGGCGTGGTCGAAATTGGGGTCTGGCAACGGGATTACTGTAGTTTCAAGACCCGCATCGGTAAAGCGGCCGTCTGCAGGTACCCCCTCTGCAATCCGCCGCAGCCTCGAAGGGCTCTCGCCTCGATAAACCCGAATGGCAACAGCGCTCCCGGGCATCTGTATGCCCATAAGCGACACAGCATAACCGCCCGGGCTGCCCGGTAGCTTGGCCTCTACCACGAATGATCGCGTTGATTCGTTGCCGCTGTTGTCCACGGTAGTAACTACGTAATAGAGAGTTCGAGCGCCTTCCAGCGTGCCGCTTCCGCCCTGAATCTCGGGATTGAGACTGAGAATAGGAGGTTGAGGAGCTGATAATACTGGCTTGTCTGGAGGGGTGTAGCGAACCGACAGTTCAACTCCACCGTCGCCCGCGCCGTTAATTTCGTCAATTAAATATTCTTCTGGCGATTGAGTCGAAACAATTCTTCCAGCCAGCGAGTGCGGGACTCCTCCAAAATTCAATCCATTCGATTCTCCATCCTTCGCCTCGCCTGCTGCACGCTCATACCACGTGTCATTATGGCTTTGAGCGGTGATTCTTGCGCTTTCGAAATTAAGGCCGGCCGTGAGCTTCAGCAACCGGAAAGGCGTCCGGAGAAAGCCGTGTTTTGCATGAGACACGGTAATAATGTCTCCTGGCCGCAATCCAAACGCTTGGACGCTTGTCTCGAATTCAACGTATTGGTTACCTTCCACATTCTTTTGGAGCTGAAGGCGCAACATCCGCGCAGCCTGATCGAAATGTGGCAACCCGAGAGCACCAAGCGGCGCCGATACCTCGCACCCTTGTTTGCGGGCATCCTCAAAATCCACGAGGGACAAAACGTCAGGCTCATAATTGCGCAGCGCATCGGCAAATTCCACGGTCATCCGGTTGGGGACCTCGCCTGAGCTTTTTCGGTAAAGGCGAAATGACGATTCCCCATTCCGGCGCCTCACTATTCCCGAGAATCCGCTCGTCCCGTCACCGAACTCATAGGCAGGCCAGCCTTCGTTCAAAGGCCCCGCTGCATTGCTGTATACGCCCCTCTCCGGGTGCTGCCTCCGAAGTGTCGTTTCTGGCCGTAATAACAGTTTGCCGGCGTAATCCAGACTTATCATTAATCCTGAACTTATCCGGATTCCGCGCACCACTTCACTCAAGCTGCGCCGGCGGGTCATTGCAAGGTTCACCTCATACCGAGGCCCCAGAAGCTGTTCTCCGTGCACTCCGGCTTGCGGAATGAACTCATCGCAGTATTGTGCTGTCTCGACGAAGCTCTGCAGGTCGACTTCGTCCAGCTGCCAGCCAGCTAGCCTGAATAAATCCAGTAGCACCCATGCGGGATTCCTTGTGAATGCAATGGCAACTTGGTTCCCGTTTGCGTCGTATGTGGGCAGCCGAAGTCCGTCCAGAAGAACTTCCGCTCTTGGCAGCTTGCCTCGTTCCACAATTTGATTCGGCAATACGAGTGTTAAGCAAGCCAGACTCCCGTGCGGGTCTCCCATCGCCGACCCAGAGCTATCCGAGAAGTCCGCGTTGAAAGTGCCATCTCTGTCTCCATATGTAAGAACTCGGTACCAGCCTGTGCCGCTCATGTCCCGCCCATCATCGGCGAGGGGGATTTCAACTCCGTTCGCAACGACTTTTCTGACACCCTCTATCGGCCCAACTCCAAGCAGCACTTCGCAGTGAGTCAGATTGCCGTCATCCCTGGCGAAAATCACCGGAGCCTCGATCCACGCCGTGCCGTAAACGTGCGGGACTGTGTCGTTAGGTCTCGCCCGCCCATCTACCGTCTCCGACCAATGGTGCTCGCGGGCTCCATGTGAACGGACGAACAGACCTGAAGGGAGAAAGTCGAAACCGCCGAACCTTGAAGTCTTTCTGCCCAGATTGTCTTGGTCGAACATGCCGCGCTGGCGGCAGTCTTCTCGAGTATAGCCGCAGGTTGTGAAAGGCTCTGTGCCGTTCAGATTGCCACGCCCGTTCTCCACATCCGGTGAATACCCACACCGGTAAAACGGCGAGTACTTCCCTGCTGCTCCGCCGTCCACGGCTTGCTGACGTGCTTCCTGAGTGGCAGGAAATTGCCAGGGGCACCGGCTTTGAATACGCAACTGCGGGACCTGAAGACGAGAGAGGCTAAGACGGTTGAGGAAGCTTAACCGCGCCTGTTTTTCTGTCAGTTCCTCAATCGGGTTGGCAATTCCTGCAAACACAGCCGCGAGGCCGCTGACAAGCACGTTGTTGCCGAGATCAAAAAAGCCGAACCGCACGCGCAGCCTTGCACCACGCCACCCAACCGTGTTGTCAATCTGGGCGATCCGGCCGTCAACATTGGCCAACGTGAGAGTCAGCCGGTTGCCCAGATCAAGGCTGTCTTCGCCGCCAAGTCGAAACTCAAAGCCAGTATGGCCCAGGACGCGCGCCTCATATTGCTTTCCGTCTGCCGTGACACGATGCGTACACCAACGCTCTTCGGTCCCGTCCACTAGCACACATTCAAAGAGAAGTAACGGGGTGTAGGCCTCTTCATAACTCTTAAGATCGGAAATCTGCATGTTCAATCAGCCTCCCCGAGACTCTCTAGTAGTACTTCCGCTGAGTGTTGATTGGGACCGGCGCTGACGACAGCCAACCCGCTGTCCACAAACCGCGTGACGAGATGAATGCCGCCGCGTTCGTAAGTGCCTTGATACTCGGATGGGGCGCGTTGAGTCTCTGCCTGAGCCTTGCGAACAACTGCTGATGCTCCGGGTTCCAGCTCGATCGCTAGCCTCTGCGGTCCCCCACTGCTCTCGGCGCTAACAATCGCTCTCTGCCAGGCATCTGCCGAACTGTGGCTTGAGAGGATGTCCCTGATCCGAAGTCGAACTGCTCCCGTTCGTACTTCGCAGGAAAAGCACAAGTCTGCCCCTGGAGCGAGGTCGAGTTCCTGCCACAATGTGCCGGGTCCCGCGCCCGTGTTGACGATCTGGAATTCATGCGGCTGGCCAGAACCTCCGCCCACATGTGCCACCGTTATCCAGGTGTCCTTGCCCCAAACGGGATGCGTGAGGTCCTCGCTCCAGCGCAACAGGTTGGCCATCGGGTCCGCAAAGCGGAACGTCTTCCACCCGCCCATGCAGGATGCATAAAACGACTGGAGCGCATCAGCTTCGGTGTCGGTCAGCCCTTCAAAGCGCAAAAGCCATTTTCTTCTTACTGGAATGGCAGGACTATTTCGCCAGAGGAAGCCTCCCGGAGTGACTTCCTCCACATGGTGAGATTCCATCAGCCGCGTGGCTGGAAACATGGCAATAGCTTTGCTCTGAAGGACAGGAAAATACATCTTAAGCCTCGCCCTCGATCACGACCAATGTGCAGCCTCTGTGCTTTGGGCCTTTCGCATCAGTGGCAAAGGACTTGCCCAGCAGGTAACATGGCCAATGAACTGTCCCGGTCTGGGGGTCTGTGAAGCGAAATGGCTCCGCCGTTTCGAAGTGCTGTCGTGCAAATTCCTCCACCGCCCACGCTTCTTCCTCATCAAGCAGATCGAGCTGCAACGTCCAGCGGCGTCGCAGCTTGGCTGCAGGAAAGCGTTGTTGACGGCCGTCGAGAAACGTGTAAACACGGATTTCAGCCAGAACTTCCCGCCTCAGGGGATATTGACCGGCAACGCCCGTCCGCAGTGTTGGGAATTCAAGCACGTCTTAGTCCCTCCAGGTTGCTAGCAGTCGTTGCATCCCCTCCGATTCCAAGAGCGCGCGCTGAACTGCTTCGGCGATCTCCGGTGTCCTGTCAAGGAAAGAGCGGCTATCCATCGCTTCTACCTGCACAACGACTGCCGGCGTTCCAAGGGGCTTGTTTGCCCGCGGCAAGCCGCTCTCTTCTCGGTCGATCAGGTAGTAACCGCCGTCTCCATTGCGAATTCCAAGCTCCAGATGTGCTGTTGTCGGCTTTGCAGCGAGTTGCAGCGGGGGGCGTTCACCATTGGTGCTGCCGCCGAATATTCGTAAGATGCCTCCTAGAATGGGATTGAGCTGCGACACGAGCCCTGTCCAGCTTGATCCTGTGCTGGCAGGACGCTGTGCCAACAGATCCGCAAGCGGGTATGGAAGTAAATTCTTCACCGGTTGGACAATTCCCGCCCTGCTCTCTCCGGCTGACATTTCCGGCAGAAATGCTGTTGTGAGGGCCTCCAAAATGGGACTGCCGCTAGACAGCACTGGCTGACCGCCCGATACCGATGCACTCTCTTCCCCCCAGGCGCCGAGGGCTGCCTCCAGCCGCGTCGCAGGGGATGTCGGTCGAGCGGCGCCTGCTGCCGCGCTTATCGCCTCCGCCAGCCTGGTTTCAATCAGTGGCTCTCTTTGCCTCATCACTCAACCTCCCCCACTCTTGTTCCAGTAGAGCTATCGCATCCAGATCTTTGGCGGTCCACTCCGGTGGGCAAGCTCGCCCAGTTTGTCGCCACGTCCACCACAACTCCAGCCAGGCTTCGCTGTCCGCTGTGATCTCCGTCTTCGGACAGCTGAAAGCCAACGATCCATGTCTTGCCCACACTGCGCGCCGTTCCGGATTTCCGGCTCCAAGCCATCCGCACCGCCGGCTATGTTCCAGGCCCTTTCTCCGGCAGTCCTCGCACCTCCAACCGGCGGTGCCTCCAGCATTGAAGTGGAGGGCGAGTATTAGTTTTTTCGTTCTTCCTCGCTCAACCGGCACTCACGCCGGATGGCTTCCGCGATCTCCCTCCCCAAATCCTCAGGCCCGCGCTCGATCAAAGTGCGGGGATCGCAATGCTCGCCGTCAACACGAAGGCCCTCCACACGCTCCAGTCCCCACTCCAGATACGACCCGTCGATGCGGCTTTCCAGCTCCGCCGCGGAGAGCTGATCTTCCAGACCGTCACCTGCAGCGCGGTATTCGAGTTCCGCGAGCAACTGCCTCACCTTCCGTGTGATCTCGGCGCGTCTCTGCAACGAAGGCCGGCGAATCACATACCGGACTCCCGGATACGTCGCCGATTCTCGGGTGATGGTGCTGCAATATTCCATGTGAGCCCCCTGCTTAACCGAAAACAAAGAACATTTCGTCTTCACGCGTCCCTTGCGCAACAGATCCTCGTAGTCTCCAGCGAAGTCTCTCTTCTCCATCAAGAAACTCAGGAGGAGCCGGAATAAAGTACGGGATGTAAATGCCGCAAAGGGCGCCTGCGGCGCCGCCCATTTGAACCATGAGCGCCGTTGGCTCACGCCGGATTGCATGTTCATAAAGGGTCTGACAAGCTTCAGAAGAAGTGCCATAAATCTCCAAGTCAATGTCGACACTCCGGTCCCCTGGCACCGCGCACTTCGGCTCAAGCAGCCCGAAATCTCTCCAACGCAACTCCACATTGTTCCGCAGCCGGATTCGTGCCTCGGAGAGCGTTTCCAGGGCGAAGGGGCCGCTTCCCGCCCACGCTTGTCCCAGATGACCAGGCACGGGCATTTCCATCAGCGGCTGGAGAGGAGGCTCGGAGGGGAACTGTGTAAGACCAGCCTGGGATGGAACGAATGTCTTGTTATCGACAAGGCCTGCGGATAAGCCCCGAAACGTGATCTCGTGGAAGTCTCCGTTCAGGTCAACACTCATCTCGTTTACAATGCATCCGTTCAGGATGCGCTGGATGGCTGTCTCGGGTGACCAGTATTCATAAAGGCTCACACTGGGCAGATTCAGCGAAAGGCCATAACTTGCGGCACTCCCTGTGGTTGCCGGTGCGGCTCCGCTGAGAGGTGCGCTCAACCACACGGTTTGTGGATCCGGGCACCCGGTGATCACTCGCAGGTCGTTCTCCAGCCGGACTGCATCACCCGGTTGCAGACCGTGCGGAACCCCGAACGTGACTGCCGTGCCCTGCACCTGAACAATGGGCAGTCCTCCATTGTGAATTCTGGGAGTCGCTCCCATCGCACCCTGAATCAATGCTGCACAGCGTGGTCTCACCTCTCCGCCGTCCCTGGCGTAGAGATATGTGCTCAGCTCGAACGACGTCCGTTTCCTCAGTGGTCCTGCAATCCCTTGATAAGTTCTCGTGCCCGTCTTGTCACGCCGCTGCGGGGTCTCCCACCTCTGTACGATCGTCAGCCACAAGCCGCTGAATCGGTGTGCTGCCGTCACGGGAGCCGCTTGGCCGAAAGCCGTTTCCAGTACCGCGTAATACCGGCTGTTTCTCGTTGATATATAGCAACTCATGAATCGTCCGCTCCGCTTAATCCCGGTTCACTAGCACCGTGCACACAGTCCTGCTCGATTGCACGTACTGAATGCCGCCTCTTTTCACCGGATCAATGTGCACCGTCGTTTCCCCGCTCAAATACAGTCCCTCTCCGATGCAGCCGCGGCCTCGTTCCAACACGTCCCTTACCGCGTCGCTGTAATAATGCAGCCGGTCTGTTATCCCCTCCAGCCGGTCTTGCGAAACTCGCACTTCCACCCCGACGCTCAATTCGCCGGAAAACCTCCTGAAACGTTCCGTGGGCCGGCTGTGAATCTTCTCGCAATACACCAGGACTGAAGGGTACCGGCTCCCCAGGGACTTTTCCACATACTCCGTGCCGGCTTTGAGCACAGCCACTCCAGGCGGCCAAGCGTGTTCTTCCCTCAGCGCATAAGCGTCCCTGAGTTGCTCCAGGCTGTCTCTCAGGCCGTCTGCACCATCAAGGAGCCCCGAGACCCTCTCCAGCACCTCTCGAATCGTGAACGTCATTTCTACCCTCGCAGGAGAATGGAGCCGCCCGCCCGTACCACTTCGTCCGCCTCCTGGCCCGCGCCAGGCGGCCGTCCGTTCCTCACCCCTGTCACCGGAAGCGTCCACTCTTGTTTAAGCCCAAGGGGCTGATCATTCTGTAATCCCGGCTGACCGTCTTCCGCCGCGATATAAATGTTCCATCCCACCGCCCCCGGAGGCCCATAGGGCATGCCGGCGATCAGAGTGTGTGGCAGCGGCGACCCCACAGCCTGAATGGGGCAAGGCGCGCTTTCTCTCCCCTGCGCATCCAGTGCTGTTGCCTGAATGCGGTAACTCGCCGGCGGCAGTCCCCCGTCTTCAATCCGGACTTCCACCCAAGCCGGCCGCCGGAGCGGAACATTCACTATCCCGACGCCGGCAGAAAAATACCGATCGCACTGCCGTTCCGCCAGTGCCAGATAATGCTTCCACTTGGCTCCATAGCGGTCATTCAGTTGGTTGAAATACGCGTCGCGGTAAATGCATTCCAGCGTCTTCAGCGCGTGCCAGTGTCTCAGCCCTCGATCGATCAACACCTGCTCGAGTGAGCCTCTTTCCTGGTCCCTGAGGAATCGTTCGATCTCCTCTTCCACTTCCGCCTGAGCCCGCCGCAGTTTCGATTCAAGGTCGATTCCTTCACCGTGCGCCACATCCAGAACGCCGCTGTCCCACTCCTTCAGCTCGGCCAGCCCATTGATGTCGCCATCCACTAGCAGCGCCATGTCGGTACCCTCGCGCGATCATTCGCTTTTGTTGCCTCGGCCTGGCCTTGGCTCAGCCACTACTTGCACCTGAATCCTGCGGGCATACTCTTGGTGTTCGATAGCGGCCCGCTTTTTCTCCTCCTCCTGCTCGTATTGCTCCGCCTCTTCCCGCGTCGCCAGCCGCGCTTTTCCCTCCACAATCAGCCGGCATCCAACGGCTTTCGGAACCTGTGTAATCACACCGGCTCTTCCTCCATCCGCTGTTTCCAGGCTCACCACATAAATGTCTTTGCCCTCAATTTCGGCTTCCTTCTGTCGAAGTTCCTGATAGTAACGCCTCAGATCCATGCCTTCTTCTCCTTCCACACCCGCGGCTGTCTTCGGGGCGGCTGCGAGCCGCCCCGTATTCATCCCGGCTCTAGCTGCGAACCTGCACGCCGTGGCTGTTCCGCAGCACCCCCACGCCGTACAGGATGTCCACAGTGAACTGCTGTGCCAGCGTGTTGGGCTGATAGCTCATCACCACGCGGATGCCGAAGTTGCCCACCTCGGCGTATTCCGCGATGGCGCCCGTGCCAGGCAGCGGCTTGGGCAGGCGCCGGATCGCCAGCCCCATCGCATTCCGGGCGAACGCAATGTTTTGCGTCGTCACCGGCGAAGAGCCCGTCTTCTTCACGAACTGCGACCGGAACACATAGAAGTCCTTCAGGCGCCCGATGCTCCCGTCCACCAGAGCCCGCAGCCCCGCGTCCCCCGCCGTCTGGTACTCGCTGAATCGTGGAATCTGCCGCAACTGCGAATACGCGGTCCCATCCACCACCAGGTACTTCTGCTCGCTCGCCGGCACCTTGGCGTTGAACAACGCAGTCTCCGCCGCGTCCACCACCGCCTCTGTCAGCGCCGTCCCGCCCGTGCCCAGCGGCGCGTTCGCCGTGAACTGGCTGTACAGCCCCAGAAGGTCGCTCTCCACTTTCTCCGCGAGCGCGATCATTGCAGGCTCCATATACAGCCGCAGCAGATCCGGCACCGCGATCACCTTCGTCACATCCGGAATCTGGAACGTCGCTTCCGCGTGCGTGTTCAGCACGATCTGCGCCGTATCCACGTTCGGATTCTGCGTCTGCACCGTCCCGCCTTCGGCGATGTTGTTCGCCACCATCGTCGGCGGAATCGGCACGTTGACGGTGTCCCCGGCCTGAGCCAGTTGCGGCTCGAAGTCCCGGTTCACCAAATTACCCATCACCAGGTGGCCCATCAGCGCGGGAAGCGCGTCCACCGCCACCAGTTTCACGATCGCATTGGCCAAGTTGGCCGATGTGATTGCTGCCATCCTCTTTTTCCTTTCTTCTGTCTTTGTTCACTTCGCCTCGCGTTGGCGCCCGCCTTCCGCGCTATTCGCCCCGCAAACTCTGCAACGCCACCCGGCTGATCTGCTCCCGGATTCGCTGCAGCTCCTCCCGGCTCATGCCGGGCCGGATCTTCTCCAGGTCGACCGCCGCCGTCGGCGCTGCCCCGCGGCCGGGGCTCACCACGCCGCTGCCGCCCGCGATCCGTGCCGGCAGAAACTCGGGATTCTCCTGCACAAAATGCGACAGGAAATCCCGGAAATTCTTCTCTCCTTCGGATGTTTTTGCTACCAGAGTGCCGTCCGCCGCCCGCACAATCTCGTCTTTCACGATCTTGAATGCCAGGTCCACCTTCGAGACTCCAAGCCGCTGCAGCTCGCTCTTGATCTGCGCGTGCCGGTCGCTCTCCTCGGCTAGCTGCCGGCTCCTCTTGTTTTCCTCCACCAGCTCGTTCAGCCGCCGCTCCAGTTGCTCCCGCTTCTTTCTCTCTTCCTGCAGCTCCGCCTTGTAGGCCGGCTCGCTTTCTCGTTTTTGCAGGTCGAGATATTCCTCGATCACGTTCCGGATCACGGTCCGGATTTCTTCCGGCTGCGTCCCTGTGGACGCGCGCGTTTCCTCATGCTGTCCCTGCTCCATCCTTCTTCTCTCCTTCTTCTGCCCGACTCATTGTCCGGCGTCGATCTCGCGCGCGATCCGGTCCTTCATCTCTTGGCTCGCGTCGCAGAGGTACTTCATCGCGAGCTTCTTCTGGATCTCCGCCCGCAGAGTCGCCGATGGAATCCCCATCCGCAGAAGCCGCTCTGCGTCCTCCAGCTCGCTGGAAAACTCCCCGATATCGAACTCGTCCATCCCCGCTACGCCGATCTGCACTTCGTCGCGCCTCGCCTCGGCTAGCGTGCGTAACAGCCGCTTCAACATGTCCTTCACGCGGTCCCCCATCCCGCGCAACACTTCCTGCGTCACCAGGTAGTCCCGCTGTTTGCTCAACCCGGTCAAAGCCGCGTTCTTCGACATCGCCCCGCCCGCCTGATGCAGCATGTAGCAGACTCGGTAGATCTCTTCCTTCAGCCGGTCGATGTTTTCCAGCGCGATCCGGTAAACGTGCCCCTCCGGCTCTGTCCACCCAAATCGGTCCTCTTTGCCCAGCTTCACGTAGTAGCTCTCGCCCACCACCTGCTTGAACTCGCTGTCGCTGTAAATGACCGGCATCGCGAACAGCCCCATCGTCAGCGCCCACGCCAGCGCGTTCGACTTGTTGAAATGCTCGAGTTGGAGCGATGCAGCTCGGTTCATCAGCCACATCCCTTCGCCGAGCGTGAATTCGAACACCGGCACCCGGCCCAATCCGGCCAGTCCGTGCAGCCCCTCCTCCGCCATCTCCGGCTGTGTGGCTTTGCCCCGGCTTTCCACCTGCCTCCAGATCTCGTACCGGCAGCGGTCGTATCTCACCCACTCCCGCAGCGTCTGCTTCTGCCCGCTCTCCTCGTCCTGCACGTCCCGCTCGCTGCGCAACACCACCCACTCGTACTCGCCGCGCTCGTCCTTCTGCCAATGAATGACGCTCTCGGCCGGATACTCGCTGAAGTACCCCCGCGAAAGCCCCATCGCGTCTTCCTCGGCGCGGCTGCCTGCCGGCCGCGGCCCCTTGGGAAAATCGATGGTGATATAACTCCGCCCCGTCACCATCGCCTCGATCACCTGGCGCCGGAAAAAGTCGCTCAGCGTCGAACCTCGCCGGTCGCAGTCTTCCGCTAGCTCATTGAAGTAGCGCCTGCCCGCCTCGTCCTTGCCGTCGAAAGTCAGGATCGGCTCTCGCCGGAACAACGTCGCCGCATACCAGTCGATGATCGAGCCCGCATAATTCTCGTAAAAGGCGCGCGTCACCCTCTCGCGGTACACTGCCGCCGGCTCTTTCTGCCTGGGTATCAGATAGCGGTCCGCGTTCGCCGTGAACTGCTCTCCCCCCGAGTACAAGTCCCTGTACTTCGGCCACACGCTCTTCCACGCCGCGTATTCCGGATGTTCCCGGTTGATGTCTCGCATCGTTGCTTGCCTCACCAATACAGCCTCTGGTCTCTTTCTCCGGCCACGGGCGCCCCCGCCCGCCGCTCCCACAGCAGGTAGCCCAGGGCATCGCTAAGGTGCGTCCGCCGCGGGTCTTTCGCTTTATCGATCTCGCTGCTGTCCTCGGCCCACTGCACTCGTTCGAAATCCAGGATCAGCTCCTTGCACCGCGGATCCACCAGCAGGCCCACTTCGCCGGCTGCGTTCCGCAATCTCGCATTCACCAGCGCTGCTCGTTCCCTCACCGACGGGTTCCTCCTCGGAATCCGGTACGCCGGCCTCTCTCCCCGCTCCGCGAAGAAGCTTTCGATGATCTCCCGGTCTGTCGTCCCGCTCGTCTGCAGCCGGCTCGCGCATGCGTCGCCGTAGATCACCAACCCGGCCCTCCATGCCCCGTACCGCCGTGTGAATTCCTCGCAGGCATCCCTCGTGCTCGCCCGCCTCAGCACAATCTCGTCGAGCACATGGATCCGCCCGTCCACTTCCTGCACCACCACGCTCGACATCGGGTCCACGTTGAAATCCAGCGCCCAAAGCAGCTCCCTGTGCTCCTCCGGCGCCAGTTTCTTCACGTGCGTTTTACGGTCGAACGCGTGGTAAACCAGGCCCTGCGAAGGGTTCAAATACTCGCCCAGCACTTCCTGCGCGTAAAATGCCTCGTCGTAGCTGTGCTTCAGTCGCTCGTAAAAGTCCGGCACCCGCTCCAGCAGGTACCGGTTCTCAAAAGGCGACGCCTGCACGCATTCGTAACCCTCCACCGGGTCGTGGATGAATCGCTCCCAAACCCAGTCGTAGCCCTTCGGCGTCCATACTCCAAACCCGCACAGGCGCTTCGCCTGCGGGTCCCTCAACCTGCCTTCCAGGCGGACCCACGCTTCCTGGGTCGCATACGTCAGCTCGTCCACCCCGAACCACGCCAGATTCGTGCCCCGCAGCCTTTCGTACTCATCCAGCGACCGAAACAGGATCCTTGATTCCGTGTCCAGCAACACGGCTTGGTTCTCCGCCTTGTTGAACTCGAACGGAATCCCGCCCTGCCTCATGACTTCGAACAGCGCCGCTTGCGTCGCGTCCCGCAGCATCGGGTACGTCGGCGCCCCGATCAGCCCTGTCCTGCCGGGATTCAGATAGGCCAGCTTCAACGCCTCGTGGCACAGTGCTTGGCTCTTGCCGCTCCCGATCGGCCCCGAAAACCCTTTGAATCGTGCCGCCGACTCGTGGAATCTCCGCTGCGACGGCAGCGGAGCATATGGTATGGCCCGCCGGATCTTCATTCCGCCTTCGGCTCCACCCACTCCACCTTCACGGCGCTCGGACGGTCCAGCCCCAGCGCCTCACGCAACTGGATCAGCCTCACCCCCTCGCTCGTTGTGATCTTGCACTCTCCGCCCTCCACCTGCTCCGCCAGTTGCAGCAGCATTTTGTCCACCATCTCGCCAAGCTTCTTCTTGTCGAGCTTGGATGTCCGTTTGTTGGCAGCGGCTTTCCTCTTCGGTGTTTCCTCCTCTCTTTCCGCCTTTGGCACTCCTGAGGCTGCCTCCGGTTCTGCCGCAATGGATTTCCCCTGCAATCCCGCTGCTTTCTTCGCCGCCTTGCGTGGCGCCTTCTTCGGCTGCGCCGTCTTTCGCGTCGCTTTTTTCTTCGCCTGTTTCGTTGCCATGCCCGTGCGTCCCCCCGCCGTCTTCAAGCATCCCCGCCCGGCTATACTGCGCTCCGGCCCGCCGCGCCAACCTTGTAAAAACAAAACAGAAATTTTCCGTTCTGCCCCGGTGACGCCCGCCCCTTTCTTCTACCTCCAGCTTCGGATACCGTAGAGAAGGACCAGCCCCGTATGCTGAGAGCCGCTTTCCTTTTCCTCTCCCGCCGCCGGCACCTCCGCCGCTGGATGGAAACCTCGCCGGTTGCAGCCCGCCTCACTCGCCGCTTCATCGCTGGACAGCGCCTCGAAGACGTCATCGCCGTCGCCCGCCGCCTCCAGCAGGAGGGCACTCTCTCGACCCTCGATCACCTCGGCGAAAACGTCGCTTCCCCGGAAGAAGCCGCCGCTGCCCGTACCTGCATCGAGCAGGCTCTCGACTCGATCGCCGCCGCCGCGCTCCCGGCCACCGTCTCCATCAAGCTCACTCAGTTCGGACTCGACATCTCGGACTCCCTCTGCCGCGCCAATGTCGCAACCGTCCTCGACAAAGCCCGCTCGATCGGCTCCCGTGTCGAAATCGACATGGAGTCCAGCGAATACGTCGACCGCACCCTGCAGATCGTCCAGGACCTGCACTCCGGCGGCAATTGCCTCCGCGCCGTCCTGCAGGCCTACCTTTACCGGACTGCTGACGACCTTCGCCGTCTCAACTCCCTCCGCATTCCCGTCCGCCTCTGCAAAGGCGCTTACAATGAACCTCCCTCCGTCGCCTGGCCAAACAAGAGCGACGTGAACGCCAGCTACGCGCGGCTCGCTCGAGTCCTGCTCGATGAGGGTGAATACCCCGCCTTCGCCACCCACGACCCCCGCATGATCGACATCGTCCTCGAACACGCAGCCCGCGCCGGCCGTTCCCCCGCTTCTTTCGAATTCCAGATGCTCTACGGCGTCCGCCGCGATCTCCAACGCTTGCTCGTCTCAAACGGCTACCGTCTCCGCCTTTACGTCCCTTACGGAGACGCCTGGTATCCCTACTTCATGCGCCGCCTCGCGGAGCGCCCCGCCAATGCCCTCTTCATCCTGAAAAACCTCTTCCGCTACTGACGCCAACTTCAGGAACCCTCTTCCCCGCCACGGCGTCTAACTAGCATGGAAGGCGCCGGGCGATGAAATACTGGGGCTTCCTCCTCGCCAAGCTCCTGGCAGCCGTTGCGGTCTTGCGCCTCTTCTGGCTCCTCATCGAAACCCTCCTCCCTGAACCCGAAATCTTTCTCTACACCCGTCTTCCCCGGTTCCCCAACGACCTGCCTTGGACCATTGCCATCCTCCTCTTCTGGCTGTTTTCCATTGGCATGTTGGTCCTGATCATTTGGGACCAGCGCACCCGTTGCCGCACCTGCCTCCGCCGCCTCCGAATGCCCGTCGAAAGCGGAAGCTGGAGCCGCGCCACTCTCTTCGCCCCTCCCCGCAAATCCCTCATCTGTCCCTATGGCCACGGCACCCTCGACGAGCCCGTCGCCCACGTCTCCGCCCAGCCTCCCACCGAGTGGCACCCGCACGGCAACATCTGGAAGGAACTCGAGGCTCTCGACAGGGATCGTCACTAGCCCCATGCCACAATAAGAGGTGACTCTCATGGGAGCGTTCCGTGCCCGCTAAGCCCGGCAAGAAACCCGGTCGGCGCCTCTTCGCCACCCCGCTTGCAAAATTCCTCGCGGCACTCGCCGCCTTCGTCGTTGTCACCCTCTTTGTATCTTTCGCCGCTATCTGGATCCACTACTCCAGCCTCGTCGACGAGAAGCTGCAGAAGGGGCCCTTCACCCAAACGGCCCAGCTCTACGCTGCGCCCGAGCCCGTCAGCGTCGGGGACTCTCTGACCCCGGACGAACTCCTCGAAGCCCTCCGCCGCCGCGGCTATTCCACCGACCGCTCCAACCGCATCGGTTGGTTCCACCTTCGCCCCGACGGTGTCGAGATCTTTCCCGGTGTCGACGCCTATCCCCACTCCGAACCCGGCGTCGTCTTCCTCGAAAACAACACCGTCGTCCGCATCGTTTCCAATCGCGATCACACCGAACGCCCCCGCTTTTTCCTCGACCCCGAACTCGTCACCAACCTCCACGACCGCCGCCGCGAAAAACGCCGCCTCGTCCGCTTCAACGACATCCCCAAAGTCCTCGTCCACGCCGTCATCTCCGCCGAAGACAAGCGCTTCTTCGATCACGCCGGCTTCGACCCCGTCCGCATCATCCGCACCGTCTGGGTCGACGTCACGCAGAACCGCCGCTACGGCGCCTCCACCATCTCCATGCAGCTCGCGCGCCTCCTCTGGCTCTCCCCCGACAAAACCTGGAAGCGCAAAGCCCTGGAAGCCCTCATCACTCTCCAGCTCGAGCAGAAGCTCACCAAGGAACAGATCTTCGAGTACTACGCCAACCAGGTCGACCTCGGCCAGCGCAAGAGCTTCGCCATCCACGGTTTCGGCGAAGCCGCCCAGGTCTACTTCGGCAAGGATCTCCGCGACCTGCGCCTCGAGGAAGCCGCGCTCCTCGCCGGTCTCATTCAGCGCCCCAACTATCTCAACCCTTACCGCCACCCCGATCGCGCCACCCAGCGCCGCAATGTTGTCCTCGGTCTGATGCGCGACAACGGCTACATCACGGAACTGCAGTACCTTGAAGCCGTCAAGGCGCCTCTCAAGCTCGCCGAGGGCGGTGAAGAGTCCTCCGATGCGCCCTACTTCGTCGACCTCGCCTACGACGAACTCCAGGAGAATTTCTCCGACCTCGACTTCCAGTCCAACTCCTACCGCATCTACACCACCATCGACATGAAGCTCCAGCGCGACGCCCTTGAGGCCGTCCGCATCGGCATTCAGGAAGTCGACGCCCTGCTCGCCAAAATGCGGCGCAAGTACCCCGAGCCGCAGGTCGCTCTCGTCTGCCTCGACCCGAACACCGCCGAAGTCAAGGCCCTCGTTGGCGGCCGCAGCTACGCTTCCAGCCAGCTCAACCGCGCCCTCGCGCGCCGCCAGCCGGGTTCCGCTTTCAAGCCCTTTGTTTACGCCGCCGCGCTCAACACCGCCCTCGAAGGCCGCGAGCCAGTCATCACTCCCGTCACTCATGTCGTCGACGAGCCCACCACCTTTTACTTCGACGACAAGGAATACACGCCCAACAACTTCCGCCAGCAGTTCAACGGCACTGTTACGCTGCGCCTCTCCCTCTCAAAATCACTCAACATCCCCACGGTCAAGTTCGCCGAGATGGCGGGCTACGAGTCGGTCGCCAATCTTGCTGAAGCCGCTGGCCTCAAGGGAGTCAAACCCACCCCCGCCCTCGCTCTCGGCGCTTATGAAGTCACGCCTCTCGATATCGCCGCCGCCTACACCGTCTTCTCCAACCAGGGCGCCTGGGTTCAGCGCAACCTCATCCGCGAAATCCGCTCCGCCGACGGCAATCTCATCCACCAATATCAGCCTGTCACTCGCCAGGTCCTCGACCCCCGCATCTCCTACATGGTCGTCAACCTCATGGAGGAGGTCCTCCGCTCGGGCACTGGCGCCGGCGTCCGATCCCGCGGCTTCTTGCTCCCTGCCGCAGGCAAAACCGGCACTTCCCACGACGCGTGGTTCGCCGGCTTCACCTCCAAGCTCCTCTGTGTCGTCTGGGTCGGTTTTGATGACAACCAGGAACTCCCTCTCGAAGGCGCCAAAGCCGCCCTCCCGATCTGGGCCGAGTTCATGAAGCGCGCCCACCGCCACCGGGAATACCGCGGCGTACAGCCTTTCTCGCCCCCCGACGGCATTGCCATCGTCGATATCGATCCCGCCAGCGGGCAATTGGCCACTCCCTCCTGCCCCAAGTCCATTCCGGAAGTCTTCCTCGCCGGCACCCAGCCCGTCGAACTCTGCCGGCTCCATGGCGGCGGCCAGACCTGGATCAGCAGTTGGGACTCCGACTCTCCTTCCGCCCCGTCCCAGGCATCGGCCCGCTCTGAGTCTGCTCCTCCTCGCCAGACCGCAACTCGGGCGGAATCCTCCCAGCCGGCCCCTCCCTCCCCTGCGCCTGCACCGGCCGCAGAACCGAAGCGCGGTTTCTGGAACCGGATTCGGGCTATATTTAAGTAGGCCTAAGGCCGGGAGGTTCTTATGCGAACCTGGATTGCCGCTCTGACCCTCGCTGGCGCCTTGCTGCCCGCGCAGCCACAGCCCGCCTCGCCTCAGCCTGCCCAGCCATCTCCGGAAGCCCAGCCTGCAAAACCTCAAATCACCCCCGAGATGCGCGGCGACATTTATATGGCCCGCCGCATGTACCGCGAAGCCATCGACGTCTACCGCTCCATCCAGCCCCCCACCGCTGTCATTCTCAATAAAATCGGCATTGCCTACCAACAGTTGGGCGACCTGGAATCGGCCCGAAAAATGTATGAGCGCGCCATCAAGCTCAACAAGAAATATGCAGAGGCGGTGAATAATCTCGGTACTGTCCATTACGCCAGGAAAAGCTATCGACGCGCGATTTCGCAATACAGGAAAGCTCTTTCTCTGAATCCGGACTCCGCTTCTATTTACTCCAATCTTGGCACCGCCTATTTTGCCCGCAAAGATTATCGCCGCGCGGTCGAGTGTTACGAGAAAGCCGTCTCTCTCGATCCCGATGTGTTTGAGCGCCGCGGCACGTCGGGCGTCCTCCTTCAGGAGCGCAGCGTCGAGGAACGCGCGAAGTTCCACTACCACCTCGCCAAGGTCTACGCCAAAAACGGCCGCAATGACCTCGCCCTTTTCTACATCCGGAAATCCCTCGAGGAAGGCTTCAAGGAAAAACAGCGCTATCTTGAGGAGAACGAGTTTGCCGAGCTTCGCAAACTCCCGGAATTCGAAGAACTCATGAAAATCGAGCCCCGTGTCCTTTAATCGCAAACTCCTCTCCGCCGGCGCCCTCGCGCTCGCCCTTCTCCTTGCTTGCAGGCGCGGCGCCCAGTCCCCGCAATCGCCCCGCCGCCTCGCCGTGCTGCCTGTCGAGGACCAGTCGCCCTCGGCCTCGCACGCCTGGCTGGCGCGTCTGTTCTCCTTCGCCGTAGTCCGCCAGCTCGAAGGCGCCGCGCGTCTGCTCTCTGCGGAAGTCCGCTCGGCCAGCGATCTTCCCGGCGCCACCCATCAGCTCGCCGGTTTCATCACCGCTGGCAATGGCGCTCTGGAGGCCCACCTCTTCCTCTACGCGCTCCCCTCCCATAAGCTGCTCCGCCACGAGGTCATCTCCCAACCCGCTTCCGGCTGGCGGCAGCTTTTGGCAGACGCCGCGCGCTTCATCGCCTCCGCCCTCGAGTCCCCCGCCTCCCTTCAGCCCGTTGCCGTCCGCAAAGATTCCGCCGCCCGCCGCCTCGCAGAGGCTCTGAGCGCCGCCTCTCCTGAACAATCGGAGGCCGCCTTCCGCGCCGCTGCTGAGGACGACCCTTCCTGCGGCTGGTGCTGGCTGGGATGGGCCGAGACGGCCGTGCGCCGCAACGACAGGGAGCAGGCCCTCGCTGCCGTCGAGAATTCCGCTCCGCACCGCGATTCGCTGGACCCCCTCTCCCGCTCCCGCCTCGACCTGGTCGCGGCCAACCTTCGTTCCGACATGCGCGCCGCCGCGTCGTCGCTGGAGGCCATCGCCAACGCCGCCCCGGGCGACGCCTCCGCACAGGCCCGGCTTGCCGAGTCGCTGGTGGCTTCGCGCCAGTTTGACCAAGCGGTCGCCGCCCTGCAGCGCGCCATCGCCATCGATCCCTCAGCCGGGCTTTTCTGGAACTCCCTCGCCTACGCCCATGCATATGCGGGACGCTTCGACGAAGCCCTGAAAGCCGTGGCGCGTTATGCGCAACTCGACCCCTCTCCCAACCCCGCCGACAGCCGCGGCGAAATCCTCATGATGGCGGGCCGCTTCACCGAAGCCTACCAGGCCTTCGACGAAAGCTACCGCAAAGACCCGGCGTTCAACAACGGCGCCGCCCTCGAGAAAGCCGCCCTCTGCTGGATGCTCTACGGCGATCCTCGCCGCGCTGCGGAAACCATCGGCCGCCTGTTGAGCGGCAGGTCCGAACGCGGAGACCGCGCCGTCGAACTCCACCGCGCCCGTTGGCACTTCCTCACCGGCCAATCCGCCGCCGCCCGCCAGATCCTCTCGCGTATGGCCCTGGACTCCGCCAACCCGCTCGCTCCGGTCGCGGCCGCGATGCTGGCTCTCCGCCTCTCCTTCTCCGATCCTTCAGCCGCTACCGCTGTGCTCCGCGCGCAGCCCCCGGGCCGCGACAGCCTGCAGCAGATTTATGCCGCTTACGCCTCCGCCGCCGCGGATCCTGCTTTCGTGGACCGGATTCGGGATGACCGCCTCCGCCTGGAGCTCGGCGCCCTGTCCCTCACCGCGCGCCGCCAGTGGCCCCGCGCTGCCGAAGCCTGGAAGGCGGTGATCGAACGCTCCCCCGGCGGGTCTGACAGCGCCTACCGGGAGCTCCGCGCCTTCTGCCTCGTGCAGGCCGGCGATACGAAACAGGCAGCCGAAGCCATCGGCTCTTCCTGGCCCGTCCTGGCTCAAGGCCAGATGGAGTTTTACGACTTTCTCGTCTACCCCAATCTGCTCTTCACCCGCGCCGAAATCGCCCGCGCCTCCGGCCGCGTCGAAGAGGCCCGTCGTTTCTACGACCTCTTCCTCCAGTTCGCCGGCGACCGCGTCGATCTCGCCCCGCAGGCCGCCCGCGCCCGCGCCGCCGCCCGCCTTTGAAGCGCCGGGACTCAGCCCCGCTTGATGTCGTCCCGTGCGAAGTCCCACTCCACCATCCGCCGCGTTTTCACGCTCTCGTTCACCATGTGCGCGCACGCCGCCGCGTGATGGCCCGCCGCTTCGTTCTGCCAGTATGGCTTGCGCGTGCGGATCGAATTCAGGAAGTGCCAGAAGTGGATGATCGTCGCATCCTGCCCCTCTTCGCGCCACACGTTGCCGCCGTCGATGAGCCGCGGCTTGTTCAGGTGACGCAGCTCTTCCTGCTGCACCTTCGGGTCCTTCCAGTACTGCTCCTCCAGCCGCCGCGGCCAGCTCTCCACGATCCACCGGTTGTCTTCGCGCACGCTCTCCGGCCAGTAGCGGAGTTCGCCCCACCCCACCGCGATCGTGCCTTCGGTGCCGAGGAACGTGAAGCTCGCTTCCGACGACGACTGGTTGTTGAACGTGGAAGACAGATTGACCGTGAAGCCCTCCGGGTACTCGAGCACCGCATTCAGCGTGTCCGGCACTTCGCGCGACTCTTTCCACCTGTACAGCTCCCCCATCGCCATTACCCGCGCCGGCATCTTCGCATCCATCAGAAAATGGATGGTCGTGCATAGGTGGACGAACAGGTCCGTCGCAATGCCGCCCGAATAATCCTCGTAGCACCGCCAGCGGAAGAACCGCTCCAGGCTGAACGCACGCTTCGGCGCAGGCCCCAGGAACATCTCCCAGTTCACCGTGTCAGGGCTGGCGTCCGGCGGAATCGGATAAATCCACGCCCCCGACGCCGTGTTGCGGTTGTATGCCGCGCGGATCATCGTCACTTTGCCCAGCTTCCCCCCGCGGATCAGCTCCCGCGCCTGGTTCTGCGTCATCGAGGACATGCCCTGCGAACCCACCTGCACGATCCTTCCTGTGCGCTTCGTTGCCGCGATGATCTCCAGCCCCTCGCTCGAACGGTAGGTCAGCGGCTTTTCGCAGTAAACATCCTTGCCCGCCTCCAGAGCCTCCACCACCATCGGCTTGTGCCAGTGGTCCGGCGTGGCCACCACCACCGCATCGATCGACTTGTCGGCTAGCGCTTCCCGGTAATCTTTCAGTACGCGGGGCGCGGCGCCGCGCCGTGTGCGAATGCGGTCCTGCGCCCGCTCGATCCGCCCCTTGTAGGCATCGCTCACCGCAGCGATCTCGAACTGCGGGTGCGCCATCATCGCTTCCATCAACTCGTGCGCCCGCGCGCCGCAGCCGATGAATGCCGCCCGCACCCGGTCGTTCGCGCTCACCCGCGCCTGCATCGACGCGGCCATCGCCGCCTGCATCTCCAGAAACCCGCGCCTCGTGATTTCCATCTTTCCGCAACCTCCAGCGCTTCGTATTGTATGCTTTCTCACGGAGCCAGATGAGCGAAACCACCTCCGCCCCGCCTGTCATCCGCCGCGCCACGCTCGACGACCGCCAGGCCATCTACGAAATCCAGCGCGCCGCCATCCTGGAGACCTGCCGCCGCAGCTACCCGGAGGAAGACGTCACCGTTTGGGCGGGTCTCCTCTCGCCGGACTCCTACCACGCCATCCAGGACCGCTATTTCGTCGTCGCCGAACGCGACGGCCGCATCGAGGGCTTCGGCCAGCTCGACGAGAAAGAGGGCGAAGTGGAGGCCATCTACGTCTCCCCCGCTGCCTCCGGCAAAGGCGCCGGCTCCGCCATCCTCGGTCATCTCGAACAGCGCGCCCGCCAGTGCGGCCTCAAGGAGCTCAAGGTCCGCTCCACTCTCAACGCCGAGTCCTTCTACGCCCGCCACGGTTACCAGCACCTCGCCCTCATCCGCTACCGCCTCGTCCCCTCCCTGATGCTCAACTGCGTCGAGATGCGCAAGCACCTCTGACCACGCGCCTGCCGGCGTCCCCCCAAAGCGCGGAGCCTCTACCCGCTGCGGCCGTTGAACTCCGCCACCGCGTTCACCATCGCCACGATGTTCTCCACCGGCGTCCCTGCCTGAATGTTGTGCACCGTGTTGAACACGAACCCGCCGCCCGGCGCAAACACCTCGCAGCGCCGCAGCACCTCTTCGCGCACCTGCGCCGGAGTGCCGAAAGGAAGCGTCTTCTGCGTGTCGACGCCGCCGCCCCAGAACACGATCCGGCCCCTGTAGGCGCCCTTCAGTTCCGCCGGGTCCATCCCGGCCGCCGAGCACTGCACCGGGTTCAGAATGTCGAAGCCCGCCTCGATAAAGCCCGGAATGAACTTCGCCACCGCTCCGCAAGAATGCTTGAACGTCTTCCAACTCGTGTTGCGGTGGATCCACCCATTGATGCGCTGATAGTACGGCAGCCACAGTTCTCGGAACGTGGCGGCGGAGCAGAACGACGAAGTCTGCGTCCCGAAGTCCGTGCCGCAGATATTGACTACATCCACCAGGTTCCCTGCGCGCCTCGCAATCCGCTCCAGATTCCCCAGCGCGATCTCGCATTGTTGGTCGAACACGCGATGGATGTAGTCGCGCCGCACGCGCGTGGAGACGTACCACTCCGTGATATCGCGGATGCCCTTCGGGTGCTTCAGCCCCGGACCGGGCACGAGCGCGATGTCGCCCAGAGCCGTGCCGCCGAAGCTCGCCACTACGGCTCGCCTCGTAGCCGCCGCCCGCCGGATCTCTGCCTCCAGATCATCCACTTCCGCCTCCGGCCACGGTTGATACTCTTCCAGATTGTCCGCGGGGTCGAGCTTGTCTTCCTCGATCGGCGGCTGCCGGATGATGTTGTCGAAAAAATACCCGCCCTTCGGCATGCGCGCGCTGGGCGGCGCGTTCCTGTCTCCTTGCGGGTAAATCAGCGTGTCGCCGTTCTCGTCACGCGTCACTGTGAAGCCGCCCGGAACCAACACCTCCAGTCCGTCGTCCATGCGCCACGGCTTCCATCCTTCCAGGGGAAACCCGAAGCGCGTCATGCGCCGCACCACGCCCTCCGTGGCAATGCCCATCGCACGCTTCAGGTCCTCGTCAATCCAGCCGAGCATCTGCCCGGGGTCGATGACTCTCACCGGGTCGCTGCCCAGCCCGTAATGCCTCCGCAGCGCGGCGACACAACTCACGTGGATGCCCGTCACAAAAGTGCTGCCGAAATCCACCGGCACGGCAGCGGGCGCCTCGTGCCGCAGCGTAGTCCTTACCAGTTCGGCTTGGGCAGGCATTGGGTTCATGCTTTCGCTCCGCCACCAGCGTACGTGGATCGCCGGGAATGTCAAGACGGGCATTCGCATCGAGCGGCTTCGGAGGTGTTCTTACGATGTTGAGGAAAGCCCCGTAGCGGCCCGCGCATTTGCCGCCGAGCGTCTCCGCCGCTTACAATGAAGGTTGGCTCGGGGCGTGGCTCAGCCTGGTTAGAGCGCCTGGTTCGGGACCAGGAGGTCGGTGGTTCAAATCCACTCGCCCCGACCATTTTTCGTTTCAGCCCTCATCACGGAGGGCCTCCTCCACCAACGGGAGATCTTCCGGCTTCGGGACCTGCCGGCTCTGCCTCATTCGTGGGGGTGTCCCCGCTGGCTTTCCAACTCCGCGACATGCTGTAGCGCCCGATTTGCGGCGTCGGAAGTTGTCCCATCCGCAGCCTTGCCGCTGCCGGAGTTCAAGGTGGGTATCGAATCCTTCGGCCGCGCCCACACAGGGCGCTCAGCGCCGGAGTGGCTGCGCGCGACGCCTTCAGGATTCGGCCGGCTTGAACCGGTGAAGACCGGCCCGCTCGCGGAGTCGGTCCGCGCCCCGGGCGAAGCCCGGATGAGGCCGGGCGCCGGGCGGGTCTGATTCAGCAAGCCGCTACGCGCCTGTGGGCGCCGCCGTCTTCTCCGGTTGCGCCTCGGCGATCAGCCGCCGCAGCGTCGCCTTGAATTCCTCCATCGGAGGGAACGAGATCGCCTCCGACGGACAAATCTTCGCGCAGGCATCGCAGCCGACCACGCAATTGTACGGACGCGCCACCACGGGCACGCCCAGCGCATCGTCCCAGTCGAACACGTTGTTCTTGCAGAAATTGATGCATTCCTGGTCGTGGATGCAAAGGTCGGGGTTGACCG